>Ga0190316_1000051_pt1 | contig 28596 bp, 29 predicted proteins | sample 48701112_MG_FD_161663 | JGI IMG/M metagenome (GOLD analysis project Ga0190316, IMG submission 161663) | Hydrothermal vent sediment bacterial communities from Southern Trench, Guaymas Basin, Mexico - 4870-11-1-2_MG | ecosystem: Environmental > Aquatic > Marine > Hydrothermal vents > Sediment ... | reverse complement strand
AGAGGGGAGTGTGACCGTACGCTTTATAATTCGGCCTGAAGGAGATATAAGGTCGGCCGAGGTCGTAAAGACGTCAGGTAACAGGTCCCTGGATGGAGCAGCGCTCACGGCAGTGAAGGAGGCTGCCCCATTTCCAAAAGCGCCTGCACACCTTTTTAGGGGAGATATCCCTTTGCAGCTCACCATAGTGTTTGAGCTTACGTGAGTATCAAGATCTGCCCCAAGCCCATCCATCAGAAAAATTGATCATCCAAAAGGTTGACATTTTCTGCCAATAGTAGTACTTTTTTAAAATTCGTAGCAAGATTTGCCTTCAAGGGAATATCCCGAAAAAATAGCCTGCACGACACCAAGTGATATCCGGCTTTGACGCTTCAGGGCAGGTGTCGTGCAGCATGGCTATTTACTGTATCTAAAATAAGAGAGGAGAGGAAGGGGTGTAGACATGAATGCGGCAGAGGCTTTGCGGTCTATCCGGTACGATCTAATGGAATATATCCAGAAGAAGGTGAGGGTGGATTTCGACAACGCCCTGCAGATGCCTGTTTATTTTACCTTTAGAGGGGAAAAATACATTGTTCACGAGACTCTTGGTCGTTTCAGAACTCAGGCAAAGGGTCATATCAATGGTTTTCTGGTCAAAGCGGATAATGATGAAGTCTATTTTCTCTACTTCCAGCGGTGCGATAGGAATCAAAGGAGTCCTTTTAACAGAGGTTTTTGGGTCCTGAGCTTTCGAATTTTAGGCGATAGGGAATTGATGGCGCTTTATCGGGAGGAGAGAAAGATGCCGGTCAACAATATGACGCTCAAGAAAGTCGTTGACTTCCACGGCCACCTGTGCCCTGAGTTGGTGATTGGCTGTAAGGCCTGTGAATATGCCCGGAGACTGCTTTCTGTGAACGGGAACCTGGAGGGGGAAATTTCGGTAATTGCGGAAAATTGCACATCTGCCCTGGATGCCATCCAGGTCTTGCTCGGGGTTACACTGGGGAGTCAACGTTTGAAAGTCTTCGATTTTGGCAGGCACAACTATACATTCTTATTGAAAAACGGACAGAATGGCTTGAGGCTGTCATTGAAGGAGCAACACTATGGTGATGAGAATGAATACCGGACACTTGAGCAAAAGATCATGAAAGATCAGGTGTCACTGGACGAGGTGGTGCAGTTTCAACAGCTTCTGGACAGCCGGGTGAAGAGATTGCTTTCTTCTCTCCCTGAAGATCTTTTTAACGTGAGGCGGGAAAGAACGAGAGAGAGTTTGAAGAAAAGATTATATCTGAACCGCTTTGGGTCGGAAAAAGACATCAATTAGAGAGGTGTTTGTTTGAATCAAGATAACCCTGAACATATTCCTTTACAGCCGCATCCAGATCCATACAGGTATGTGAACATCCGGCGGATCGCAATTTTGCCATATCAGCACATGTGTAGTACTGGTATTTTTCTTTCAGTTCATCAGGCATGGGGATGTACTCAATGTTAAGGGGCCTGCCGACTGCTTGAAACAAAGAAGCCGCCACCTCGTTCCACGACCGGGCAGCACCCGAGCCGATATTGAAAATGCCGTTTATTCTTGGGTTATCCAGAAAAAAGAGGGTCATATCAACCGCATCCTTAACATAGATGAAGTCGCGAAGCTGTTCCCCGTCCTTATATTCGTCACGGTATGACTTAAAAAGCCGGATTTTCCCTTCATCACGCACAAGCGGATAGGCTTTATTTATGAGGCTTCTCATATCTCCTTTGTGGTATTCATTAGGCCCGAAGACATTGAAATATTTCAGCCCTGCAATATGTGGCAGCCATCCTTTGCGAAGGGCAAGGAGATCAAACATGTGCTTTGAATACGCATACATATTGAGCGGACGAAGGAGGTGTAATTCATCCTCTGTATCACGATAGCCCTGCTCACCCTCTCCATAGGTAGCAGCGCTGGAGGCATATATAAACCTGCAGGTGCGGTGTTTTTCCTGCCATGTGGCAAGACGGGCCGTATACCGGTAATTGTTTTCAATAAGATAATCAGCATTTGTCTCGGTTGTGGAAGAGCAGGCGCCCAGATGGAAAATGGCACTGATACTGTTTCCGAAATATCCGGCTTCAAGTCTTTCAATGAAGTCGGATTTGTCGAAATAATCGGAAAAGCAAAGGGAAACAAGGTTTTTCCACTTTTCCGTTTTACCCAGGTGATCTACAACAACAATATCATCAATACCGCGCTTGTTGAGTCGCCATACAAGCGCGCTTCCAATAAAACCGGCACCACCTGTCACAATAATCATATCTTATCCTCCGATTTGAGTGTTCTGTCTTGAATATATATGTTTTCATGCTTTTGAAGCGTTGCTTCTGCCACTCTGCACCCAGCACAGTCAGAAATCTATACCGTATTCATGGCTGCGTGCAACTATAAATGCCTGAATTGCGAAAAGTTGATATTTATGGCAATTGTGTTATTTTAATAAAATTCGTAGCAAAATTTGCCTTTAAAGTAAATATCCCAAAAGAATAGCCTGCACAATACACCATAACTTACTGATTTTTCTATTTATTCTTTATTGTTCGGTGTTTGAAGTGCATAATTTGGGTTAAATGCCCTGTCAGGGTAGTCTGGGTCTTTCGTAAAACACAATGGATTGCCCTCTTTTCTATTGACCTGGACTTGTCCATTGAACAGATCATCGAGTACTATGGTGCGAGGTGGAAAATCGAATCCGGTTTCAAGGAAATCAAACAGGAGATTGGCAGCAGCAAGAGCCAGACCCGTAATGCCCATGCAGTGATCAACCGCGTCAACTTTTCCATGATGGCAGCTACCGTTACCTGGATCTATGGGGCACGACTGGAAAACACCCCCGAACGTAGGCATAAAGTCAGAGGACGCAGCAGTTTTGCATTCTCGGATCTGAGACACATCACTGACGAGGCCGCCCTGAGTGAAAATTTTGATGCCGTTTGTGGCAATTACCTCAAAGCACTGAAAAAATCTTTCGTGGATACTTTGCTACGCATGGTTGCTTGAATCTACATGGTATAATTTCGGTGAAACTTCAGGTTTTAGTCCAGACAGCCTAAAGAATATTTACTTTAGCGACATTGATTGAAGAAGGAGGTAAACTATGTCCGGGAGTGTTTACAAGATCATCGAACTGGTGGGAACAAGTGATGTATCCTGGGAGGAGGCTGCAAAGAATGCCATTGAAACTGCGGACAAGTCCCTCAGGGATCTGAGAATTGCAGAGGTCAAGAAACTTGACATGAAGATCGAGGACGGAAAGGTTATAGCTTACCGTGTCAGGATCAGCCTGTCTTTCAAGTATCATTCCAGCTAAATAAGATGAGATGATTTGCACTTTCGTGTTCAGGTAATTTTTTATGGATATAGTAATCGGAGGTAGTGGCTTAATTGGTCATCACCTGGTGAGGGAGTTAATGCGTCACGGGAGAGAGGTGAAGGTCTTTGACCTCCATCCTTTTCCGGCGGATGAAAAAATAGCTCCTTCCGAAACCGTATTGGGCAATATCCTGGACTATCGAGCGTTATTTAATGCCATAAAGGGATGCGAACGGATCTTTCATCTTGCGGCCAACCCATATCTCTGGGATCAACACCCCGAGATCTTTGATCAAGTCAATCGCCAAGGGACCGAGAATGTCGTTCGGGCCGCAAAACAGGCCGACGTGCAGCGTTTGGTCTACACCGGCACGGAGTCGATCCTTGCACCACGTCGCCATAAGGGATTCATCACCGAGGAGACCAAGGTTTCTCTCGATGACATGATCGGACCTTACTGCCGTGCCAAGTTTCTGGCCGAGCAGTCGGTATTCCAGGCTGCCAAGGAAGGATTCCCTGCGGTTGTGGTGAGCCCTACTATGCCCATCGGTCCCGGTGACCGGAATCTGACGCCACCCGGGCGCATGATCTCAAGATTTCTCCAGGGGAAAATCCCCGGCTTTATTGATTGCACCTTAAATTTCGTGGATGTAAGGGATGCGGCCTTAGGTCATTACCTGGCTGCGGAAAAGGGTGAACCAGGCCGCAGGCATATATTATCAGGTCACAATCTTACCCTGGCTGAGCTTTTTTCCCTCCTGAGCCAGGCGAGCGGCAAGCCTGTTCCCAGGCTCAAGGTCCCTTATCCCATAGCGCTGGCCGGAAGCTACATCGAAGAGTGGATATGTAAGCTAACCGGGAGGATACCCGAGAGCTCCGTGACAGGAGTCAAGCTCTGCCGTCGTTCTCTTGCCTTTAATGGAAGCAAGACCTGGCAGCTATTTGGCCATACACCCCGTCCGATAGAGGAGTCCGTTCGTGATGCAGTGCGTTGGCATCAAGCCAGGCTGTCCGGGGCAGCAGAGGCCATGTAGGTATAAAGAGTATCTGTAATCAATCTGTGGTCTCTTCATACCAGCTACAAAAGCTCTCAAAAAACGTCCAGCTCCTTAAGCCTGTCTATTAAGGAGTCGTTTTCTGATCTGGATCTGAGGCTGATTCTGACGTACTCGCCTTCAAGGCCTGCAAAGTTCGCGCAGTTCCTGATGAGGATGCCGACCTTCATGAGGTTTTCCTTGACGTAAGCAGCTGTCCATGGCTCCAGGACCTGGATCAGCATAAAGTGCGTATTCCCCTCTATGGGTCTTAACAGGGAAAATTCAACAAGATTTGACAAAAGACGTGACTTTTCTTTCCTGCAGTAATCCCTTACATCCTGCTCATAATTTGTTTGATCGACGAGATATTCACCTGCAATCTGGGCAAGACGGCTTACTGCCCAAGGCCTGGCCCCGGAGGCCAGCTCCCCGATCAGATCGTCTGCACCTGCTGCGTAGCCGAGCCTGAGACCCGGTACCCTGTAAATCTTGGAGAAGGAACGAAGAATTATGAGGTTTGGCGGGAGCTTTTCTGAAATCAGAGAACTTTCAAGGTCAGGCGCCACAAATGGTGCATAGGATTCATCCACCACCCATGTAGCTTTCCTGCATTGGGATATGACCTGTTGTAACTCATTTATGGAGATAAAGCGTCCTGTAGGATTGTTCGGGTTGCAGAGATACACCAGAGACCGGCCTTCGGCAGCCTGTGAAAGCGACTCGAGTATCTCCGCATTGAAAGATGGTTCTGCATGGGGCCAGGGACCCAATGTCTCAATACGGCACGAGGCCGATCTTGCTGCATCGGCATAGTCGGAATAGGTGGGCAATGGGACCACAACTTTATCGGGTCTTAATACCCTGGGAAGGCTGTAGATCCACTCCGTAGTCCCCGCTCCAACAAGGAACTGCTCTGGAGGCAGCCCGTATCTCCCTGCCAGGGACTTCCGAAGCCCCGAACTGTCCACTTCCGGCAGGCAGCAAATCTCATCCAGGTGTGATACGAGTGACTCCATGAGACCTTCAGGCGGAGGAAGCGGGCTGACATTGCTGCTGAAATCGAGGATATTGCCTGGTGACGTCCCAAGCTCCCTTGCCAGGGAATAGATATCCCCTCCGTGACCATATATCATTGATATCTGCCTTCCCTGAACTATCGGAATTAAATTAGAAATATCGGCGGATACCGGAACTGGAAATTCGAAATTAGGTAATGCATCTACATTTTTTGTTTTCCCCAATTTCAAATTTCAAGTTTCACTGCCAAAATATCTTAGGCATTCTTGCCGACATCCGCCCTGAGTTCCAGGAGTTTCTGATAAACCAGTTCCAGGAACTCCGTCATCGGGCCGTGCTTGTTTTCTCCTGATTGTGCGTATGCCTTGGCTATTTCAAGGGCCTGTCGCAGGCATTCTTCTTTGACGCAGATTTCAAGCTTCATTGTTAATTACCTCCTCTTTAAGATCCTGATTCAAGCGAACCAGAAAGCCGGGCAACTCCGACTTCAGCTTCTCAAGGGCCTTGCCCCTGTGACTCAGCCTGTTCTTTTCCTCTGCTGAAAGCTGGGCCATTGTACAATTAAGAGAAGGAAGATAGAAGACCGGGTCATATCCAAACCCCCTGTCTCCTATAGATTTTTCGGTAATCTCACCTTCACATTTATCCTCAGTGCTTATCCACCGGCCGGATGGATGATAGACTACGATCACACAACTGAAGCGGGCACTTCTTTTACCTGCAGGTACTCCCTCGAGATCAGCCAGGAGCTTTTCGTTGTTTGAGGCATCAGAGGCATTCTCTCCTGAGTAGCGGGCAGAGTAGACGCCAGGGGCCCCGTCAAGTGCATCTACCTCGAGTCCGGAATCGTCGGCAAGGGCCATTATCCCAGTGGCCTCTGCAATGACCTTGGCCTTCTTAAAGGCATTCTCCATGAAGGTCTTGCCGTCTTCTACCACATGTGGTGCGTTTTCTGCTTCATCCAGAGACATGATGTCAATATCGAGATCGGAAAGAAGCGCCTGGATTTCCTTCAACTTGTCTTTGTTACGGGTGGCAAGAATCAATTTCCTTTTCATGCAACTTAACTTTCTATGGTATTAACAGCAGCTAATTACTTCCCTCCGGCAGCCGCCGGAAAGTATAGAAGGTAAATATCCGGTGAACCCGTGGTCCCACGTGACCGTTCACTGGAGGGGATATTTCTTTTCACTTAACACTTCAGCCCCTTGTTTTCTTAAGGCTTTTGACATGGGGGATGTCCTGCCCCCTCCCCGTTCTCCTTCGCTTCGCTCAGGAGCCGGGGTTTCCCCCACAGCAAAAGCCGGGAAAACTACGGGGGCTTCCGTTAAACCGTTCAAAGAAATATCCCCTTCCAGTGAACGGTTGCCATCCGTGCCCCCTGCCGCAGGAGCGGTTTGCCTTTTGCAGGGTTTCGATCGCGGGCCGGATTGCACTGCCTCTCCGGTCCGCAATAAGTGAGCTTTGAAACCCGGAAAAAGGTAACCGCTTCAAGGCAGAATATAACGGGTTCACCGGATATTTACTATAGAAGTTATGTGTTGACAGCTTTACTGACATGCTGCCGCACCGGGCCAAACTCCAGGGACACGGCATTAGATGGACAGACGGAAAAGCATCTGAGGCATCTGATGCAGGTAGCCGAATTCATGTCATCAAGACCATTATAAAAAGATATGTCGGAAGGACATATGCTCAGACATGCCCTGCACTGTACACACCGGTCAGGATGAAAATGCAGCTGCAGCCAGCTCACTTTGTTGAAAAGGCCGTAGATGGCCCCAATGGGACAGATTGCCCGGCAGAAGGGACGGGATGTAAAAGTACACCAGATCAAGAGGAGTATCAATAAGATGAACTTGTATGCAAACAGCCAGCCTGCAGCACGACGTAGCCCCTGATCCAGACAGAGCAGAGGGAGACCGGCCTCAAGCGTTCCTGCCGGACAGACATACTTGCAGAACCAGACTGAGCCGTAACCTGATGAGTCCACAACAAGCAAAGGAAGCAAGATCACGAAAATTATAAGAAAGGCATAAGGCCCCCTTCTGAGTGGCCTCCAGAATGAAAGTTTGGGAACAGGAAGGGCAAACAGCCACTTCTGCAACAGGCCGAAGGGGCAAATCCAGCCACAGGGCATCCGGCCTGCAACAGAACCTATCAGACCAAGACTCCCCAAAACATATGCCCCCGGATGGATCTGCATTGTCTGAACACCCGGCCGCAGGGTTGCCATAAAATTCTGAAAGGCGCCAAGGGGACAGGACATGGTGGCAGCGGGACAAGAGTAACAATTCAGCCCCGGGAAACAGATTTTCTTAAATGGCCCCTGATATATAGGGCTTCTCCACGGGAAAAGCCAGTAAGCGTTGGCCAGCAAAAGGAAGATATACTGACTTTTTCTGCGCAGACGTTCCATTTAGCCTATTCCGATACAGCTAAGGCATATAGTAATGGCCTTATGCCATACTACAGGCACCTCGCCTGACCGGATTCCCAGTACCAGGAGTGCAATAAAGGCGATTGTGGTAAAGAGAGGCAGATATCGCTTCATCAAAGCCTTTCTTTGACCGATCGGGTCTTCTGGCCCAGATGGACCTCTTTGTCCCGGCGGTCATCTATCTTTATAACCGTGTATACGCGTTTCGCCCCGTGAGAAAAAGTGCTTTCATGTAAGGCCTTTGCAGCAGCAAGGAGCTGATCAATATCTCCCTCGATTATTGTCCCCATGTCCGTGAGCTCATATGGAAGCTCGTGCTCTGCAAGCAGCCTCTGCATGTTTACCACAAATTCTCCCACACTTGTGGATCCGGTTCCCAGAGGAGAGACGTTTATATCCATCAGTGCCATGATGATATCTCCTTTGATCAGGTTTTACTCCACCGCCACCTGGGCCGGCGGACATCCTTCCAATACGAAGGTATAAGGAGTATGATTATAGTATAGAGTTCCAGACGCCCTGCCACCATACATAAAATTAAAACGGCCTTTGAAAGATCAGGAAGCCCTGCGAAATTCCGGCATGGGCCGACACCTCCCAACCCCGGGCCTATGTTATTTAAAGTGGCAATTACCGCCGTAGAGCCTGTAATTATATCTATTCCCTGGCCGGTTACTATCAGGGTCGCAACGATAAATACCACCACATACAAAGAGAGATATCCCAGTATCGACTGGATTACCTCTGCCTGGACCTTATGATTATCAAGTTTGATTGCCTCCACTGCCTTTGGGTGAATCAGCTTTCTTATTTGCACTCTCGTAAACTTCCAGAACATAAGTATTCGAACCTGCTTGATACCACCGCCGGTAGAACCTGCCATTCCCCCCAAGAACATAAGGGCGACCAGGGTAAATTTGCACGCAGGCGCCCACTGATCAAAATCCGCTGTGCCAAAACCGGTGGTAGTAAGTACGGACCAGGCCTGGAAGGCGCCGTATCTCAGGCTATCCAACCATGAATTATAGGTGCCGAACACGATGTTTACAAGCATGATCAATATGGTAGCAAAAACACCCACACCAAGGTAAAAGCGGAGCTCCTCGCTCCGGCCGAATGCCTTCCAGTCACCTGAAAGCAGGCGGTAATGAAGCGAAAAGTTTATTCCGGCAAGCATAACAAATATGATTATAATAAGGTCGATCCACGGACTATGAAATGCGGCCACGCTATCGGTCCTGGTGGAAAAGCCTCCGGTAGCCAGAGTGCAAAAGGCATGGCAGACGGCATCAAAAAAACTCATGCCGGCCAACATGAGCAGCACCGTCTCAAGCGCGGTAAAGAGAAAATATACGCTCCATAAGATCCTGGCGGTATCTTGTATCCTGGGCGCAAGACGGTCTTTTGTAGGGCCCGGCATTTCTGCCCGGAAGAGCTGCATGCCCCCGATTCCGAGTATGGGCAGAATCGCAAGTGAGAGGACTATAATCCCCATACCCCCAAGCCACTGGGTAAAGGCCCTCCAGAAGAGCAGACTGGGTCCCAGGGCCTCAACCCTTTCCAATATAGTGGAACCGGTGGTGGTAAAGCCGGACATGGACTCGAAATAGGCATCTAGATAGCCCGGGATGGCCCCGGAGAGATAATATGGCAGTGCCCCGAGGGCAGCGGCAGCAAGCCAGCTGAAGCCCACGATGGCAAATCCCTCTCTGTGGCCTATTTCAGGCCCCGAGACGCAAGACCAGGCAAGTCCGCCTCCAAGCACAAATCCGATTGCACTTGAGATGACAAAAGCCTGCCAGATCCCATCGGCATAATAAATACTGAATCCGATGGGGATCAGAAGGGCGGCGGAAAGGAAGATAAGGAGCCAGCCCAGCAGTGCCCCGATAGTACCCAGTCTCATGAGGCAAGAAACTGTTCTGTCATGGGAACCGCCTTTTTCATGCTGAAGATTATCAGCCGATCTCCGGCCTTCAGCACCGTATCTCCCGAGGGAATGATTACCTTTCCTTGCCTGACCACTGCCCCAAGATTGGTGCCCGGAGGAAAGTCTACAGACTTTAAAGGCTTATTTACGTGCGCCCAACGCTCGGATACCACGAGCTCCACCACCTCCGCCTCGCTCCCAAGTAATGTGGCAACGGAAAGTACAGCGCCCCGCCTCACAAAACGCAGAATCATATTGGCCGCCACAAGCCTTGGGCTGAGGGCAACGTCTATGCCCAGCTTCCCGAGGAGCGGGATAAAATCCGGACGGCTTATGCGGGTTATGCACTTCTTTGCGCCGTGATACTTCGCGAGGAGGCTTGAAAGGATATTTGTGGTATCTCCATCCGTGACAGCCACCACGAGATCTGCCGTGTCTATTCCCTCTGACAGCAAATCATGGGCGTCCAGACCGTCAAAGTTAAGTACTACGGCATTGCTTAAATGCTCGGCAAGATGCTCGCATTTTATCGGATCGGCCTCTACAAGGACCACGTCCACCTTCTGTCGTTCCATGGCCTTGGCTACGCGAAAGCCGACACGGCCCCCACCGATGACAAAGACCTTTTTAGGGGCCGTGCTCCACAGGTTGAACAAATCTTCCACTGCTGCCATGTCCCTGCGCCTTACAACTACGTAAATCCGGTCCTCAGCCTGGATGAGATCGGCACCCCTGGGAACGATAGTCTCGCCGTCCCTGACTATGGCTACTATTACAAAATCATAGAGTCCTCTTAAATCCTTCAGATCAGCCAGGGTTATACCACAGATAGGATTGTCTTCCTTTATCTGGTACCCGACCAGTACGACCTCTCCGCTGGCAAAATCAACCACCTCAAAGGCCTCCGATACCTCACTGATCCTGATTATCTCGTGTGCCACGACCTGATCCGGGTTAATCAGGAGATCTATGCCCAGGCGATGCTCATTCAGTGGAGAAGCGCCGGAAAAATATTCCTCGTTCCTGACCCTGGCCACGCTGCGTAATACGCCATACTCCTTTGCCATGATGCAGGCGATCAGATTGACCTCGTCTATGTCGGTGACAGCAATAAAAAGATCGGCCTTTGCAATACCGGCTTGTTCAAGGATCCCTGCAGAGGCCCCGTTTCCCTCAATGGTAAGTATATTGAGATTCTGCTCCAGGCTCTTGAGGCGGTCTGCATTTCTGTCTACAAGAACGACTTCATGGTCTTCCCCTGAGAGCTGCTGACAGATATGACGACCTACCTCGCCGGATCCAATAATGACTATACGCATGCTATAACATCAGGCTCTTTAGTAATTTTCCAATGGATAGAGTATCTACTATTATATGACGCCTGCCTCGAAGTGGATAGCCTTCTTCCGGGTTTCAGGCCGGCCCGGTTCTCAGCAAAGCACAGATTGCACCTGGTTGCGTGTAACATGGCATGGGAGTGAAAATAAAAAAGGATTGCGATCCGGTTGCTTATAATCCGCCTGATATTGGAGGCGGCGCCCGGACTTGAACCGGGGAATAACGGTTTTGCAGACCGTCGCCTTGGCCACTTGGCTACGCCGCCTCAAAATGCAGGTGATGCTTAACATAAGGCATATACTTTGACAAGCCCGTGATTATTCCGTATCTGGAAATAAGGTCTGGGAAAATCTTGTGCGGATCAAAAAAAGGTGGCAGCGCTGAAGGCTGCCACCGAATCATCAATATATCAATATAGAAATTGATCAGGGACTGGTACCGGAGGAACTGCTGGGTGATGAGCCGGAAGAGGAATTGCCGTCCTTTTTGCTTTTTTTATCAGGGTCTGACTCAGACTTTTTTGAATCAGTAATTCCGCTCTTTTTTCCTCCATAATCGGTTACATACCAGCCGCTACCTTTCAAATGAAAGGATGAATGGGAAATCAGTTTGTGCAGTTTGCCGCCACAGGATTTACACGTAGTAAGCGGCGCGTCAGAAAACTTCTGCCAGTTTTCTATAACTTCTCCACAGGATTCGCACTCATATTCATAGATAGGCATAAGCTAACCTCCATCCAATAATTTTACTTGGATCCCCCGGATCCGTTCGACGTTATTTCCTTACAGGCACAGACCAACGGATCAGATCAGGTATATAATCGATACTCAATTTTTATTCAACTGTGAATGTGGAAGAAATCGATCAAGGACCGTATCCAGACCTCTGACTTTTACAGGTGTCAATATGTCCTGGGTTACCAGATGTACCTTCTGCTCCTCCACATTGCGGTCATTAAATTCAGGGTGACAAAAATAACGACTGAACCTCATTATGTGAACAAATTCATGGGTAATTACATATATTAAAAAAGGAAGCAGTCTCTCTCTCTTTCCTCCGGATGTCTGGTCCAGGATATTGTGATCATGGAGGCAAATTCTGTAAAACTTGCGGCTGTCCCGGCCACTCTGTTTCTGCGTTATGTCCTTTCCGTAACGAACAAGATGTGCAAAGGCCTCGCCGGGGTATTCCCATGAACTGATTTCCCTGAGTGTCCTGACCTCATAGGGATTCCTTACCCAGTAGTTGCTGGAAATGGAAAAGTAATCGCTTATTACGTCTTCCGAGACAGATATCGCTTCGTCCAGGACCTTGACATGATCAGGTCCGAAGTACCTCAGCTGCATAATACCTTGCATCCCGGGCTTTTTGAGCAGAATCATGTTTCATGGTTTTTGCAGTATAATTAATCATCATTAAAATTAGTGCCGCGGCCATAGCATGTCAAGGACCCCGCTTCACAGCTATACTTATAGATCTATACGAAAAGAGACACAAATGCGAACTTATTCACATCCACCAGGCCGAGGTCGGTCAGCTTCAGCGCAGGGATAACCGGCAAAGCCAGAAAACTCAATGTCATGAAGGGATTCTCCAGGTGACTTCCCAGGGCAGAGGCCGCTGACAGAAGATCATCCATCTCTTTGCGTACAATCTCAAAAGGGGCCTCTGACATGAGGCCGGCAATCGGCAAGGACATTCTTGTCAGCAACTCTTTGCCGGCAACTGCCGCAAGGCCGCCTCCCACCTCGATTACCGCATGGGCAGCAGCGGTCATGTCAGCATCGTTAGTGCCTACTACTATGAGGTTGTGAGAGTCGTGGGCCACTGTGCCGGCCAAGGCGCCTTTTTTCAGGCCTATACCCTTGACAAAACCCAGACCTATGTTGCCTGTGGCGCGATGTCTTTCGATAACTGCGAGTTTGAGGATATCCTGGTCTACGTCGGCCACGGCAAGACCGTTTCTATGTCTTACAGGCAGTTCTAATGCCTCGGTTACGATCTGCCCTTCAACCACTCCGATAACGCGGATCCGCTCTCCCTGAACCGGGATCTCAAGGCTCAGGCCCTCTGAAACAACATTTATAGAAGAGGAGACAACGCATGACTTTTGCGGGGCACCAAATAACGGGCTGTTATTTTCAGCCACCAGGCGACCTTTGCTGAAGACCTTTTCCACAGAGAAATCCTTCAAATCATCCAGTATTACCAGATCGGCGCGGTATCCGGGGGCCACTGCACCCCTGTCATAAAGGCGAAAGCGTTCCGCAGGGTTCAGGGTTACCATCTGAATGGCAGTAACAGGATCCAACCCTTCCTGCACTGCCAGGCGGACAGAATAGTCCATGTGGCCGAGATCCATTAAATCCTTTGGATGTCTGTCGTCTGTCACAAAGAGGCATCGGCGGGCGTTATGAGCCGTAACCACCGGCAACAGTTCGGTCAGGTTGCGTACAGTGGTTCCCTCGCGGATAAAGAGGTACATCCCTGCACGAAGCTTCTCCAGTGCCTCTTCAGGCCCGGTACATTCGTGGTCTGAACTTATGCCTGAAGCTACATACGCCTGCAGATCACGGCCGGTGAGCCCTGGACAGTGTCCATCAATGGGCAGGCCCCGCTGGGTGGTAATTTCCAGCTTGGCCAAAACATCCGGAAGGCGATGAAGCACGCCCGGAAAGTTCATCATCTCTGCCAGGCCTATTACCCGCGGATGGTCAAAAAGGGGTGCCAGATCCTGTGCAGACAGCGCTGCTCCTGCTGTTTCCAGATGGGTGGCAGGAACACAGGAAGATGCCATAACAAAGACTGTGAGAGGCAGGCCTTCGCTGGCCTCCAGCATATAGCGGATACCTTCGAGCCCCAGGACGTTTGCGATCTCGTGGGGATCGCAGACAACGGCAGTCGTGCCTCTTGGAACCACGGCTCGGGCGAACTGATAAGGTGAGAGCATCGTGCTCTCGATGTGAAGGTGGCCGTCAATAAAGCCCGGGCAGACATACTTGCCTGAAAGATCCAGGACATTAATTGCTTCGTATCCTTCGCCAACACCTGTGATGATTCCTTTGGCCACGGCCACGTCGGCCCGGAGTATCTCGCCTGTGAAGACATTGACCACCTTGCCGTTTTTGAGCAACAGTTCCGCTGCTTCCTCGCCCCGTCCAAAACGGATGATCTCGCCTAAACTCGGATTCATATTCATTGCTGAACCATAGCACATTACATCAGATTAAGTGGACACTTCCTGTCTTTACATTAAACCCTCTTCACGGGCGATTGCAAGACACCTTAACCGGGAGAACATAGCAGGGATTCATTATAAGACTTTAAGTCTTTCAACATATCAGGCCGATAACAAATTCAGGTAAATGAAAAATAATAATAGCATTTCACCAGGAGGTACTCACTTACTATGGCCAAGATAGATGCTTTTTTCAAATTGCTGCATGAACAAAGGGCATCGGACCTCCATATGGTATCGGGTTCTCCTCCGGTATTTCGAGTCAGGGGCAGCCTGAAACGCATAAAATACAAAGTCCTTGAAAATGATGAATTAAAGGCGATGCTCTATGAAGTCGCCCCTGAATATAAGATCAAGGTCTTTGAAGAAACCGGGGATGTGGACTTTGGATATGAAATCCCGGGTCTTGCCAGATACAGGGCCAACTTTTTCATGCAGAAAAATGGCATCGGTGCCGTATTCAGGGAGATTCCCAGTAAAATTATGACTTCGGAACAACTGGGACTCCCTGATGTCATGACCAAGCTGGCCATGCTGCCCAGGGGTCTTATTCTGGTTACAGGGCCGACCGGAAGCGGGAAATCCACCACCCTGGCTGCGATTATAGATCATGCAAACCGCAATCGTAATGATCACATCATCACCATAGAGGACCCTATAGAGTTTGTGCATGAAAGCAAAGGATGTCTTGTCAATCACAGGGAAGTGGGCTCCCATACCAAATCCTTCAGTGCGGCTCTGAGAGGGGCCCTCCGTGAGGACCCGGACATAATTATGGTAGGTGAAATGAGAGATCTGGAAACGATTTCTCTGGCTATCGAGGCGGCGATGACAGGTCACCTGGTTATGGCTACCCTGCATACTATCAGTGCAGCAATGACGGTTGACAGGGTTATCGAGATTTTTCCAGCTCACCAGCAGGCCCAGATCCGTTCGACCCTTTCTGATGCCCTGAGGGCCGTAATATCGCAAACAATATTCAAGAGGATTGATATAAAAGGGAGATGTGTTGCCTTTGAGATCTTGATTGCCACTCCGGCTGTCAGAAATCTTATACGTGAGAGAAAGACCTACCAGCTCCAGTCAGCTATGCAGACAGGCAGGAAATTCGGCATGAGCACCCTGGACGATGCCATAATGGGACTGATGCAAAAGAATTGGATAGACCCGGACGAGGCCTATAACAAGTGTGTTGATAAGGAGAAGTTTAGGCCATTCGCCAGGAGTGCGCCTGCCGACTTCACAGAGGTTGGTTGATATGAAACAGGCAGACCTGGATTCAATTTTAACCAGGATGATCAGTGTCCACCCAAGGATATCTGACCTGAACTTTACAGTCGGCCGGCCATGTCAGGTAGTAGCGGATGGCAGGCTTCATCCTGTTGCCATGGATAATATAGTCACAGGTCAGCTGGTCCCTTTCCACACAGAGCAAATAGCTCTGGCCTTAATAAACGATGACCGTCGCCTCTTGGCGGACCTGTTTCGCCACGGCTCGTGCGACCTGTCCTACTATTTGCCTGACGGCCCCAGATTTCGCGTAAATGTGTTTTCCCAAAGAGGGGTGTACAGCATTGCGATGCGCAAACTGGAAAGCGAGGTCCCTACTATTGAGAGTCTCGGATTGCCGGATTGTTTCAGGGCAATGGCCCGGGAAAAAAACGGGATAATATTGTTTACAGGCGCCACCGGAACCGGCAAGACCACGTCTCTTGCCGCCATTTTAGACGAAATAAACAGGAGTGAGCATCTCCATGTGATCACCCTGGAGGATCCGATTGAATTCGTGCATCATCATAAAAAGGCGACTTTTAACCAGAGGGAACTCGGCAAGGACTTCGATGCCTTTGCGAGCGGATTGAGAGCGGCCCTGCGCCAGGCACCTCATGTAATACTGGTTGGAGAAATTCGTGACAGAGAGACAGTGGATGTGGCCCTTAACGCTGCAGAGACAGGTCATCTCGTATTCAGCACCCTTCATACGATAAGCGCCAGCAACACAATCAATCGTATTTTAGGTATGTACACATCAGAAGAAGAGCATCAGGTCAGGTTCCGCCTGGCGGATTCGCTGCGCTGGGTGGTGGGACAGAGACTGCTGCCCAAAATAAAGGGGGGAAGGGCGGCCATCTTTGAAATCATGCGGAATAACATCCGTGTCAAGGATTCCATCATAAACGGAGAAAGAGAAGGAAAGACATTCTACGAGATCATAAAAAATGGTCAGTCATATAATATGCAGACCTTTGACCAGAATATTGTCCGGCTTTTCGAACAAGGTGTTATTGACGAAGAGACATCTATGGCTTATGCCAGCAGCCGGGCAAGCGTGCGCCAGGGAATTGATCAGGTCAAGGCCGGGAGAGGTGAGAAGACATCCGATATTGATGAATTGAGCATAGATATGGACTGGGGAAAATCCATATAAGCATCGGAGATTGTAAGGTGGATGTAATTTGTACAGGCTGTAACAGGCATTTCAAAGTAGCTGACGAAAAACTGCCGTCAGGCGGGACAGTGTATTTTACGTGTCCCAATTGTAGAGAGCGGATAGAGATCAAGCCCGCCTCCAAGACAAAACCGCTGCCAACAGACGAAAAGAAGGCTACAGATGAGTCACGAGGCTTTGAATATTTTGAGCCGGGCAGCAAGACGGCACTCGTCTATTGTCCCGGGCTCCAGACAAGGAAACTGCTGCAGAAAGAGCTGACATGCCTGGGGTATAAGTCGAGGTTTGTCAATCAACAGGATGATATCAAGTTCAGATTTAGATATCATATATACGACCTGGTTCTTTTGTATCAAGATGGACCTGAGCCGGAGGACGATCTTGTCGATATCATGAAATATTTAAGGCCTCTGATGATGGACATGCGCAGAAAGATCTTCGTGGTTTATATTCATCCGGGAGGAGATCGCTTTGACTCCATGCAGGCCTTTTCAATAGGGGTAGATTTAACAATAAGTCCTTCCGGATTAGGACATCTTTCCGAAATTCTCTCTCCGGCTCTCGAGGCCAAGGAAATGGCCTACAAGGTCTTTTTTGAATGCAAGGCCAAGGTGGAGATGGAGATATTCTAGAAAACTGATTAATATCCAGTCAGTTCCAAGAAGTTATTCGAAACTTGTGTCTTTTACCATTTCCGGGGTTCTATAACAGTCTTTCACACCTCATTCCAATTCTTCATCAATCAGTGTATTCTTGTTTTTAATACCTGCCCTTGAATTTATTGAAGCAACGCGGCAGATGGGGTATTTTCAGCGGGATCAGTGTTGAATTGAGACTGGGCTTAAAGCCTGCAGAAAGGTGTATAATGGACAAATATAACCTTGACCGTCGTGGCTTTTTACAGGGATTAGCCGGTGCCGCTGTCATGCTGACCGGTCTTTCAGATGCATCAGCAGAGCATCCGCCGGCTGGGGCAGCAAGGGCCGGGCAAAAAACAGATGTTCCTGATATCCGAAAATACAGGGGCTTAATCGGGGCATTAAAGGGATTCTCGGCAACTATTATCCGGGAACATCTGGCCCTTCTTGAAAGATATCGCCATGAATTGTCCGAAGTGGAATCACAGGACCGGACAATTGATCTTGCTTTGGCCGATCCGCTTGCCAGCAAATGGCGCAACCACACCCTGACCTGGATCAAGCTGCACAACGCGGTCAGGCTCCATGAATTGTATTTTGATACATTGACACCCAAGAGCCTTAAGCCCGGCCAAAAGATCGGCAAGATCCTGGAGGAATCATACGGTTCTTTTGATCAGTGGTGGGTAAAATTCAGGGCCACTGCCATGGCAGTACGCGCTTGGGGTGTGCTTGGGTGGGATAATCAATCAAGACGACCGGTGATTTCCGGTCTGGATAATGACTCCGAATGGCCCTTGGGGGTTGAACCCTTACTGGTTGTGGATATGGCTGAACATGCGTATGTACTGGATTTTATAGGACAACCTCTGGCCTATCTGGATGCCTGGCTGGCAAGAGTCAACTGGGTGGTTGTGGATTCCAGGCTGGCCAGGGTCTCTGAATAATAACAGCAATCCGTCAGGTTTAAGTGCCTCGGAGTTGATAAGGAAGGATGATGATGAAGGTCAGAAAGGCAGTGGTCCCGGTGGCAGGCCTTGGAACAAGATTTCTGCCTGCCACAAAGGCAATTCCAAAGGAGATGCTGACCGTAGTGGACCGGCCAACCATTCAGTACATTGTGGAAGAGATAGTTGCATCCGGCATAAAAGAGGTGGTTCTGGTAACTGCCTCCGGAAAATCAGCCATTGAAGACCATTTTGATTACTCCTTTGAGCTTGAGACTTTTTTGGCCCAGAAGGGTAAAATGGATCTTCTCAGGGAGGTTCGCTATATATCCGGTCTCATCGAGGTTGTCTCGGTCCGCCAGAAAGAACCTCTGGGCCTCGGACATGCTGTAAAGGTCACGGAGCCGGTAGTCCGCGGTGAACCATTCGTAGTCGTACTCGGCGATGACCTGGTGGATGCAACGGTCCCGTGTGTCTTTCAAATGTTAAAGGTCTTCGAAGAATTCCAGCAATCCATTGTCGCCGTGCAAAAGGTCCCCTTTGATGAAACTCACAGATACGGGATAATAGAGGGTGAAAAAGTGGCGGAAGGGATCTACAAAGTACAGAAGCTCATTGAAAAGCCTGCGCCCGGTACCTCCAGGTCCGACCTTGCCATAATCGGCCGGTATGTATTAAGGCCCGAGATATATGGTTGCCTGAACAGGACCCTCCCCGGGGTGGGCGGTGAAATACAGCTGACAGATGCCCTTGACTGTCTCCGAAAAGAACAGGGACTATATGCTTATGAGTTTAAGGGCAAGAGATATGACGCGGGAGACAAGATGGGATACCTCCAGGCTACTGTGAGCTTTGCACTTGAACATTCGGATCTGGGCGGACGATTTAAAAAATACCTGAAGAAGCTGGTCGCTGATCTGGATGAGTGATGAAGATTTTTCCCTGGCCGGGTGCAAGATACCTGCTGAGCTCGATTCTCCAGGCAGCAATCAGCTTATAGATGTTATAGTGCCACTGCCCATATACAGGGCGCTTACATATATCTTGCCGGGAGATACCCTTTTTCCCCCTAAAAGCGGCCGGGTCCTGGTTCCCGTAAGTGGCAGAAACATGGTGGGAATGGCATGGGGAGCCCCTGTAAAGAAGCCGCCTCCCGTGGATTTTAAAAAGGTTATAAGGATACTTGACCAGGGGCCTCTCTTGCCTGAATCACTTATCGGTTTTCTCGAGTGGACCTCCTCATATTATTTTCATCCCATAGGACAGGTCATAGCAGAGTCTTTGCCTCCGGGTCTCTTGTCTGCCCGGAATCGACGCATATCCCAAATCAGTAACGGTCTGCCGAGAAAGGGGGACTGCCGGCCGGAGTTTCTGCCCTGGACATCTGAGATTCCCTTGCAACTCACCTGGGAACAGGAAGAATCGGTCAATGCCGTTTGTGATGCCATTTCCACCAGGACCTATCACCCCATACTTGTGCACGGAGTGACTGGAAGCGGGAAGACAGAGGTCTATATTCGGGCCGCCGAGGCGTGCGTCAGGCAAAACCGAAGCGTATTGGTGCTGGTGCCTGAGATAGCCATGACCACGCAGGCAGTGGGCTGGTTTGTCTCCAGGTTTGGTGATGAGGTAACAGTGCTTCACAGCGGTCTGACAGAGGCCCAGAGAAGGGATCAGTGGTTCAGGATAAGAGAGGGAAAGAGCAGAATAGTTGTCGGTACACGATCCGCCATTTTTGCCCCCTTATCCGATATAGGTCTCATTGTAGTGGACGAGGAGCACGATCCCTCGTACAAGCAGTCAGAAAAACTCCGGTACCAGGCAAGGGACCTGGCCCTGCTGCGCGGCCGGATGTCAGATGCAACGGTGATACTGGGGTCCGCCACTCCGTCTGTATCCAGTTTTATGAACACCCTTACCGGCAAGTACCAGTTGATTACCATGAAAAAACGAGTGGCCGGGCGGCCTCTTCCCGAGGTAGTGATAGTGGACCGCAGGGAAAAAGAGAAAGGGGACCGATATCAAAAGTCGGAATCAGCAAGACCTGAATGGCTCTCCAAAGAACTTATAGAGGCTGCAAGGGATACCTTGGAAAGAGGCGAGCAGGTCCTTCTGTTTCTCAACAGGCGGGGTTTTGCAACCTATGTTTTCTGTCCTGATTGCGGATACGTGTTCAGATGTCCGCACTGTGAGGTCACGCTCACGTGGCACCGCGGAGATAGAAGACTAAAGGGCGGGAAAGACGGGGTGCTCCGGTGTCACTACTGCGGGATGGAGTCGGCTGCCCTGCCGGTATGCCCGCAATGCGCGGGGCAGGCGGTCAAGGCCTTCGGTTATGGCACCGAAAGGATCGCAGCCGATCTCAAGGGGCTCTTTCCCGGTGCCAGGATCGCAAGACTTGACAGGGATACCGTACGAACCCGAAGGCATATGGAGGAGGTCATCCTTGATTTCCGGAAAGGGCGTCTTGATGTACTTGTGGGTACGCAGATGATCACCAAGGGTCATGACTTCCCCGGCCTTACCCTTGTAGGTATATTATGGGCGGATTTATCTCTGAATTTCCCCGAATATCACGCGGCCGAGAGGACTTTCCAGCTCCTTGCCCAGGTGGCAGGCAGGGCTGGCCGGGGGAAACGGCCGGGCAGGGTATTGATTCAGACATGGCTGCCCGATCATTATGTTCTGAAATGTGCGGTTACCCATGACTTCAAAGCCTTTTTTGAAAAGGAATCCGGGTTTAGAAAGGCCCTGGGGTATCCGCCTTTTGCGCGGCTGATTAATCTCCGATTCTCAGGCCGGAAAAAGGCCCGGGTCTGCAATACAGCAGGTAATGCGGCAAGATTTGCAAGGAAACTGGCAATAGGTATCAGGGGAAGGTCTCAGGTCGAGGTCCTGGGGCCCGCTCCGGCACCCAGAGCGAAAATCAAAGACCGTTACCGGTGGCAGGTACTCCTTAAATCCGCATCGCTTTCGGATTTAAGGGCGCTGTGCTCCGGTCTTCTGTCAAGGAAAGCGGACATTATCCCTTCCGGCGTGAGAATGGAAGTGGATGTGGATCCGTACGGCCTGCTTTGATTCCAGGGGAAATCGAACCAGTCGAATACAGGCATCATGCTTGGCCTTGCTTAAGACCGAATCGGAGATGGCGGTCACGCCACCTTTTTCCGGGTTTCAAAGCTCACTCATTGCAGATTTACCCCCACTTTTGTGTTTCACTACAAAGAACACAGAGAAAGAATAGGGAAAATTCTCTTAAGTGGAGCATATGCTGACGTCAGCGGCAACGAAATCCGGAAATATCTTTTGCAATTTCTTGTCGAAACTCAAAAGTTTTTGTGCTTGATGTTTCTTTGCCTGTTCAACGATGATTATATCCGCGAAATCTCCCCCCTCTCTGTATCGGACTGCGGCTTTCTGGACGACAAGTTTATCCGGCACTGCATATGTCGGCGCAGACATCAATGTATCCAGAAAACCAGCGATTTCATTCCGCGGACAACCGTAAACTGACTCAAGAACCCAGACTGTCTCAATTAGGACCTCGCTCAGGATCAAGACCTGCTGGGAGCCGGCCTCTGCATGACTTACGGCCGCCTGGACAGCTCTCGCCTGGTCTGGATTATCCTCGATTAAGAGCCTAACCAGGGCGTTCGTGTCGAGCGCGATCACGCCTTGCCTCTCCCGATCCGTCGATTCTTGATAGCAAGTTCCATCTCGTCAATTGAAACAGGCCCTTCGAGTTTCCGGTGCTTGAGTATGCCAAAAATGTCTGAAGCCGGCCTGTTGGCGCTCGTAATCAAGGCCTTTCCTTCGCCAAGCGGTGTAAAAACGACCTTGTCAGACGGTCCTACCTTGAGAATTTTACGGATTTCTTTCGGAATGGTCACCTGACCCTTTGATGATACTGTACCTGCCAACATAATTTTTCCTTACTATTCATTTTTTTCTTTACTTAGTATTAATAAGTAGGACATATACGGACAAATGTCAAGCCTGTCAGATTACGGGAACTGATTTGTTGCAGGACGGAGATGGGATAGGTAAGATGTGATCGAGACGCCGCTGCGCCATTTGTTGCGGTCTCACGGCTTCTTCCCCAAACGGATCTTGAGGCGTCTTAAACGCTCTCCACGGTAAATCGAGACCAGAACTTCTTCTTCAGGCTCTTTGGTCAGCAGTATCCGGATTGCCGTAGCATATGATGTTACTTCTTCGCCGTCAATGGCAACAATAATGTCTCCCCCTGCAGGGTAGAGACGATTCCCGAGGCGGAGCTCCTTCTCACTCCCTTTTATACCTCCCCTGGCAGCAGGACCTCCGGGTACCACATTCATCACGATAGCCCCTTTTTCAACCGGCAAATCAAGAAGCCTGGCCAGGGCCGGGGTGACATTCTGCAGGTTCGCCCCCAGCCAGGCACGCGCCACGTAGCCTTTGGAAATAAGCTGTGAGGCCACCCATTCAATGGTCTCAGAGGAAATAGCAAATCCCATTCCAAGGATATGTCTTGAGGGACCGAATATCAAAGTATTTATCCCGATTACCCTGCCGGATGAATCAACGAGCGGTCCACCGGAAGTGCCTGGATTTATGGATATATCAGTCTGGATTACGTCGTGGACTACACGTCCGTCAGGTCTGGAAATACTGCGTCCGATGGAACTGATCACGCCCTGTGACACTGTGTATCCTGTTCCGAAAGGATTCCCCAGCGCAAAGACCTTCTGGCCTATGCCGGGCTTTGTAGCTGCAAGTTGCATCGGGTCCAGGGATTCAAGTTCCCTTTTAGGCGCCCGCAACTCGAGCATTGCAAGATCGGTTTCACTATCGGTTCCTACTAACCTGGCAGGCCACTTGCAACCGTTAGACAAGACAACTTCAATGGAGTGCACGTCACTGACAACGTGATAATTTGTTAAGACGTGTCCGTGATAATCCAGGATAAACCCGGAGCCTGAACCTTTGTGAGGTACCGGATCCAGGTAAAAGTCGGGCGCAATCGCTGTGCTGGTTACGTTTACGACCCCTTTTGAGAGTTTCCTGCAGAGATTGACAGTATGCCGTTCGTCTTTCGTGAGTCCCATGCAGGACAAAGGACTCAGAAAGACGGCAGCGAAAGCATAGAATAGGATACATTTTGAAATGAATCCGACCACGGGTCTATAGTCCTCCCATTTTAATGGCCGCAGCCACTATCAGAGCCAGTATCAAGCGGTAATATACAAAGGGATAAAATGTGTGCCTGGCAAGGTGGCGCATCAAAAAGGCTATGACTAAGTATCCGGAAAGGCCTGCAGCAATAAAGCCCCAGAGAAAGTCCATGCCCAGAGTCCCAAAACCATCCTGCCAAAGCTTAAATCCTTCATATAAACCTGCTCCTGCAATTATGGGGGCGGAGAGCAGAAACGAGAAGCGGGCCGCGGCCCTCCTTTCAAACCCCAAAAATAGTGCTATTGTCATGGTTATCCCGCTCCTTGAGACACCGGGCACGATGGCAAGGGCCTGCGCTATTCCAACGCTAATGGCATCTTTCCAGCCGAATTTTTTAAAACTGCGCTTATGGGATGCCAGGCGTTCTGCCAACCACAGGAACAGGGCAAATCCGGAAAGGGTCGCCACCACTATCCACGGGGAACGGAATGCAGTGGAAGCAGCCCCTTCCAGGAAGTAACCCAGAAGGGCTCCCGGTACAGTGCCTATCAGGACGAGGAAAAGAAGCCGTCTGCCTCCCTTTTTTGACGTTTTTCCAGGGACCAGAGATTTTGCCATGCCTGACCAGTCCTGCCAAAAGTATAAAAGGACCGAGATCAAGGTGCCCAGATGCAGGGTGACATCAAAAGCAATGGAGGTATCCTTGAGACCCAGAAAATACTCGGCCAGAACGAGGTGGCCGGAGCTGGACACTGGCAAAAACTCGGTAACGCCCTGAAGGATCCCAAGAAATATGGCCTCTGTAGTGATCATGTCCGTATTGTGCAATTATGAAATATCGGATAGAGAAAAAAAGAAAAGCCTTCAAACAATAAACCAGAGTCTGTTATGACTCAATGAATTTTATAATCGGCCACAGGTAACTAAACGGTCATGACGCTGGCTTTCGTCAGTCCCACGCATGAAAAATTATTTTGTCCGTGTGTGTTCGTGGCTGATAAATGCGCTTTCATGGTAAATTGAACCGCGAAGACGCCAAGGACGCTAAGAAATACTTTTTGTCCAGCCGGTAACGGTCCGGCTGGACAAGTGTCTTCTTTGCGTTTAGCCCCTTTGCGCTCTTTGCGCCTTGGCGGTTTCTTTCACCACTACGAGATATTTTCACGGTAAATGATGAGGAATAAAAGAGCCCCTTTGGGCCAGTTGCTTATGATAGGCATACCAGGCACGGATCTGGATCCGGAAAGCCTTTTACTTATAAGAGAGCATGGAGTAGGAAACTTCATCCTCTTTACAAGAAACGTAAGGGGAGGTCCTGACCAGACAAAGAAACTCTGCGATGACCTTAATGAGGCCTGCGCCGATGCCGGACTTCCTCCACCCCTGATAGCTGTTGATCAGGAAGGAGGACCTGTCCAGAGACTTGCCCCCCCTTTTTGGCCGGGAATTCTTTCCAACCAGGAAGTGGCTCTATCCAAAAATCCGGAGACCCAGGTCAATATCCAGGCAGAGACCGCTGCAAAGATCCTTGATTCTCTGGGAATAAGGCTCAATATGGCGCCTGTACTGGATCTGGCTCCAACCGGGACCGAAGGTGTCCTGAAAGGCCGTTCCTATGGGCCTGATCCCCAAGAAGTATCAATCCTTGGAGAGAAGTATATCCGGACACTGCAGGCCAACGGAGTAGAAGCCACTGCCAAACACTTCCCGGGCATAGGTCGTGCTGGAAAAGATCCCCATTTTCAGCGACCCGTGGTCACTGCCCCGAGGAAGACATTGATGCATGAGATGTCCCCATTTCGCGCGAGTGTAGAGGCAGGCGTCAAGGCCGTAATGACCTCTCACGTGGTGTTTACCGCACTGGACCCGGATGAGCCCGCCACCTTTTCAAAGATCATAGTAAATGAACTCCTCCGCCGTGAGTTGGGTTTTCAGGGTCTATTGCTGACCGACGATCTTGAGATGGGGGGAATTACCGGTCACGGCTCCTTGGGCGAGGCAGCGGTAAGGGCGATTCTGGCGGGGCATGATCTCCTGCTGATTTGTCACAGGGTCCAGAGGATAAGGGAGGCATTAGACTCATTAGAAAAAGCCTGGTCCCAGGGCGTACTTGATACCGGAAAACTGGACCTGAGCCTTACGCGGAAAATGTTGAGTTTTGAATGTTGAATTTTAAATTGCAAGAATACTATTTTTATTCATTAATTCAGCATTCAGCATTCAACATTTAAAATTCTCCAACAATAGATGGAACCGCTCACCTGATCACTCCGGAGATGACCTTTGTGTTCCCCCCTGGTAAGATCTCTTTTTTCACTTCAGAGAAATGGCCCCTAAAGAAGCTTTCCTCCTGTCTGAGAAGGGCCTTAGATCCCAAATTCCCTGCTACCAACATTCTGATATAAAAAAGGACCTTAATAAACTTTTTTTTGGGGACCTCGTGCTCCATCATGCAGAACCTGCCCCCGGTCCGGCAGACCCTTTTGATCTCCATAATGGTCTTCTCTCTTACCTCCCCCTTTAGTTCATAAAATGCATGGGAGCAGGTTACAGCCGAAACAGTCTTATCCTTGAAAGGGAGATGCTGGACCTCGGCCTGTATCAGGACTATGTTTTTTATGCCTCTCCCGCGTATCTTTTCGGCAGCCTTCTGGAGCATTCCGCTTGAGAAGTCGAGCCCAACCACCAGGCCACTGCTGCCCACCTTCTCAGCCAGGAAAGGTGGAACAGATCCTGTCCCTGTACAGAGATCCAGGGCAACGTCCCCTGTCTTGAGTCCTGTCCTGTCGGCCAGGGCACGACGAAGACGGCCCTGGACGTCGCGGGAGTGGAGTTCAATAATACGGTCGTAGACCTTTGAAAACAGATTGTAGTAAGATTGCCTGAGTGAGCTCATAGTTAAAGTTAGTCAGTATAAAGTTAAGTGTTTAAAGACTTCATTGATTAGTATATATTTCCGTTGTAGAAAGTCAAAAATTACCACAAAAGATTTTCTCTGCGACCTTTGCTGCTACACGTCAGATTGTGCAACACACGAAAAAGAAAAGAATTATCACGAAAGCACGAAGGTACGAAAACACGAAAGGAATAGGACATATTGGATGAGTTGAATTTCAATGAAATAGGCATTGAAACCTTGGCGAGGGGAAAAGAAACGCATCGGTTTGAAGAGTTAAGCAGCAGGATAATAGGAGCTGCGATCGAGGTTCACAGGGAACTTGGTCCAGGATTTTTGGAAGCTATATATGAGGAAGCACTTAAAGTTGAATTGCCTGAACAGAGCATGCACTGTGATTCTCAAAAAGAGATAAAGATAGAATATCTTGGTGTAGAAATTGGCGTGCATCGGCTTGACTTACTTGTTGAAAAGAAAATTATTGTAGAATTGAAGGCCGTGAAAGAGCTAACAGATATCCATTTTGCCCAACTCAGGTCATATCTCAAAGCAGCGGGTCTAAGGGTGGGCTTATTGCTGAATTTTGCCAAACCCACTCTGGAGATAAGGCGGGTTGTCAACTGATTTGAGGTATCATTGTGTTTTCGTGTTTTCGTACCTTCGTGTTTTCGTGATTAATTTTGAGAGGTTTTTTCAGCGGAATCATTCCATAATATTTTATGTCAAAAAGTGCCAAACTGAAACTGGCTATTGTCTCCCCGCCCTGTATGAGGCCCGCAAGCCCTCCTCTTGGGCCTGCCGTTCTGTCGTCATATCTGAAGAAAAATTCGCCGGGTATAAAGGTGAGGGCCTATGACCTGAATCTGCTTTACTACGATAGAGTCCTGGATGATCTGAGCAGGGGAAAATTTAAGATCCGCCTCTATGATTGGAATGAAGAGACCACAGCTCAAAGAGTCGGCCAGGCGGTAGATTTCCTTAAGCACGGCACACGGGAAAAATTCGACCTGAAGCTATATCATCATTTTGTCACGATATTTTTGAGCTTTGAGAACATCTTTAACGCATTCATGTCCGAAATGGCAAAAAGGCATTTGATAGGACTCTCCGTACCTGACAGGGTGAAGATATTCTTCGAGGATCTCGTCGATCCGGTCCTGGATTATGATCCGGATATGGTAGGCCTTTCGGTCCTTTTTAATAGCCAGACGGTTTTTGCTCTGCTTATGGCCGCTTTGATTAAAGAAAAAAAGGATATAAAGGTTGTTTTAGGCGGGGCCAGACTTGGGGTCATGCGTTATCCGGAGAGGCTTTTCAAGGAACCCTGGGTCTTCAGTACCAAAGACAGGACAAGGCAGTTGGAATTTGGGCGATACGTTGATTTTCTCATTCCAGGGGAAGGGGAGAAGGCCTTGCTCAATCTTTGCATGGCTCAAAATGAGAAGGATCTGGCCGAGGTACCCAATCTTGTCTATGTGAAAGATCAGGAGGTCAGAAAAAATCCGCCCCATGTCATTCACGACCTCGACCAGATACCCGGGCCGGATTTTAGCGACTTTCGTCTGGACAGGTATATAGGCCCTGCGGTGGTCCTGCCTTTCTTGAGTTCAAGGGGATGTCCCTGGGGAAGATGCACATTCTGCACACACCATCATTCTTACCTGCTCTATCGGGAGCTTGAAATTGAGGAGTGTCTGAAGCAGATAAGATACCTGAAAGAACATTATGGGACGCCATTTCTTAATTTTTATGACGAGATGATCCCTCCGGACCGTTTCAGAGACCTGGCACAGGCCATAATTAATAAAGGAATAGAGATCTCCTACGCAGCATACGCCAAACCCACAAGGGAGTTCGATACTGATCTGTTTAAGCTGATTCACCGGTCCGGAGGGCGTGTAATCATGTGGGGAGTGGAGTCGGCCAGCCAGCGGGTCCTTAACCTCATGAGAAAGGGAACAAGGATCAAAGAGGTGGAAAGGGTCCTTCAGGATGCCAGGCATGCAGGTCTGATGAACCTGATATTCATAATGTTTGGTTTTCCTACTGAGACAGAGGCAGAATTTAATGAGACCTTGAATTTTCTGAGGAAGAATCAGGATTACATAAATGCCCTGTCCAAGGGAAAATTCGTCCTGGCAGAAGGTTCTCTTATCCAGAAAAAACCTGAAA
>Ga0190316_1000050_pt1 | contig 28788 bp, 3 predicted proteins | sample 48701112_MG_FD_161663 | JGI IMG/M metagenome (GOLD analysis project Ga0190316, IMG submission 161663) | Hydrothermal vent sediment bacterial communities from Southern Trench, Guaymas Basin, Mexico - 4870-11-1-2_MG | ecosystem: Environmental > Aquatic > Marine > Hydrothermal vents > Sediment ... | reverse complement strand
CATTCATCAACAACTTCAACAGCTTTTATAATTGCTTTTTTTACTGCGGAATGGCCGACCAAATCGCAGTTTGCAAAATTTACAAGAATAAAATCATATTTTCTCTTTTTAATTTGTCTTATCAATTCTTCAGTTATTTTATAAGCGGACATTTCAGGTTTTTTATCGTAAGAAGGAACTTTTGGAGAAGGAATTAAAATTCTTTTTTCTCCTTTATTTGGTTTCTCAATCTGCGAGTTAAAAAAATAAGTCACATGAGCGTATTTTTCTGTTTCTGCAATTCTTAACTGCTTGAGATTGTGTTTTGCCAAAACCTGACCAAGATTGTTTTTAACGATTTCTTCTTCAAAGGCAAAAGGGCATTTGAAAGTTTTATCGTATTCTGTCATTGTTGTAAACAAAACTTTTGGATGAATCTTTCTCTTAAATTTATTGAATCTCTCACTGATAAAAGATTTGGTTAATTGTCTCGGCCGGTCTGTTCTGAAATTAAAAAATATTACTGAATCCTTGTCTTTTATTAAAGAAACTGGTTTTGAATCTTTTCCAACAATAACGGTTGGCTTAATATAATAATCCGTTTTATCTCCCCTTTTATAAGCCATATTTACAGCTTCAATAGCATTCCTTGCCTTGAATCCTTTTCCCAATACTAGCAAATCATAAGCTTTTTTTGTCCTGTTCCAGTTATTGTCTCTGTCCATTGCATAATATCTTCCAACAACTGTTGCAATTTTTCCTAATTTTAATTTTCTTGTCTCTTTTTCTATAATTTTTATATATTTCTTCGCAGATTTTTCTGGAACATCTCTTCCATCAGCAATGAAATGAATAAATGCATTTTTCAATTTTCTTTTTTTTGCCATTTTAAGTAAAGCGATCAAATGATTTATGTGCGCATGAACTCCTTCATCAGAGCATAGACCAATCAGATGCAAATTTGAATTATTTTTCTTTGCAAAATCCATTGCATTTATCAATACTTTATTTTTGAAAAAATTTTTGTTTTTAATTGCTCTGTTAATTTTCTCATACATCTGAATTACAATTCTCCCAGCACCCATATGAAGATGTCCAACTTCTGAATTTCCCTGAGTTCCTTTTGGAAGACCAACGGCTTCACCTGAAGCTTTATTTTGAGTGTGCGGAAAATTTTTGATAAAATAATCAAAATTTGGGGTTTTTGCCTGAGAAATATAATTTCCTGGACCGGGTGGAGCAATGCCCCATCCGTCCATTACAACTAAAATTATTTTCCTCATAAATATCTTTTAGAAAATAGTTTATGAAACTCCTAATAACAGGTGGTGCTGGTTTTATTGGTTCTAATTTGGTTGAAAAATTAATAGAGAAAACAGAAAATGAAATTATAATTATAGACAATTTATCTGGAGGAAGAAAAGAATTTATTGAGCCTTTTCTTGACAAAATAAAATTTCACAAAGTTGATTTATTAAATAATGCAGATAAATATTTTTCCGGGGTTGATGAAGTTTGGCATCTTGCTGCTAATCCAAATGTAAAAGATTCTTCTCCTGAAACATTTTTCAAAGATTTAAAAATAACAAAAAATGTTCTTGAATCTTGCAAAAGAAACAAAGTCAAGAGAATTTTGTTTACTTCAAGTTCAACTGTTTATGGAGAATCAAAAATAAACACACCAGAGAATTGCGAGACAAAACCAATCTCTTTTTATGGGGCAACAAAACTTGCATGCGAATCCTTAATTTCAACTTATTGCTCCCTTTACAAAATTCAAGGTTTTATTTTCAGACTCGCAAATATAATTGGAAAGAATTCTACTCATGGTGTGATTTATGATTTTGTTCAAAAATTGTTAAAAAATGGAGAAGAATTGGAAATTTTGGGTGATGGAACTCAAACAAAAAGTTATCTTTCTGTTGAGGATTGCATAAATGGGATGTTAATTGCAAGAGATAAATCAGAAAATCTGATTAATATATTCAACCTTGGAAACAAAGATTGGATAAATGTTAAGGAGATTGCAGAAATTGTTGTTGAAGAAATGTTGGTTGGTGGATTAATTAAAGAAAGACCAAAATTTAAATTTACCGGAGGTGTTGAAGGAGGGAGGGGTTGGAAAGGTGATGTTAAGGAAATGTTGTTAGATATTTCTAAATTGGAAAAATTGGGTTTTAGACCAAAATATAATTCAAAAGAATCTGTTAGAAAATCTGTTAAAGAAACAATTCATAATATTATAACAGTGTAATAATTTCACAAATTAACCAGTTTTAGAAATAAGAATGGAGCCACAATTTAAGTTGAAAAATTATAACAGTGTAATAATTCCACAAACTAAACCCCTCCTCAAATTGAGAATTAAAATTATAACAGTGTAATAATTTAAATCCTAAACTCACAAAAAAGCAATGGATACAAATTAAATTAAATTTAAGTAAAATTCGCTCAGTTCTCTATTGTTTTTATAATAACTTGCCAAGGCTCTGAAAAGTTTATTTAGATAGTTTTCTTTTTCCTCATCAAATCTTCCAATACTCTTCAATTTTAGTATTAATGATTTTATACGCGCTACATAAAAGCTTGCAACTGATTTTTCATTAATATAAGGCAAAATTGAAGTAAGCTGGAAAAACTTGCTCTCATAATTCAGGGACTCAGATAAAGTACTCAATTTGTTATTTATTTCAGAAACATCTTTTCTTAATTCACCTAGATTTAAAGAAGATATTTTTTCTGTTAATTCTGATATTCTCTCTTCTTCCCTTGTTGTTCTTTCTTCTTTAAGAGAATCTATCTCTTTTTTTAAGTTTGTTATTAAATTTGAGTTTTTTCTGATATTTGGCACAATATCACTAAGTTTTGATAAAACAATGTGCAAATTTTTTAACTCATTAATTATCCTTTCCTGCCTTTCTTTGTCTTTAATCAATGAATCTAATTCAAACAAGAAACTTTTCTTTTTTTCATATAATTCCTCAAAATTCTCCTTAGAAATTATTCCGCTCTTATATTGCTCCTCAAGCAAAGAAAGTTCAACTTTTGTTTTCTCTTTTTCTGTAAGTAACTCATGCAAAGAACTTGGTTTCATAACTTTTATTATTTCTGCATATGTCTCCAATAATTTTTTATTTTTATTCATCTCTTTTATCTCTTTCTCAAGATTAATTAGATTTTTCTTTGATAACTCTTCCTTTAATGACCTAACTTCTTTCTCCAGATTCCTTATCTCACTAATTGTTGGCATTTTTATTTCTTTCAGTTTTTCTAATAGCTCTTCTCTTTCTTTTTTTCTTTTCTCTATTCTTTCTTTATAACTTGCCTCATCTATCTCTCCTCTGTTATAAGCTTTTTCTATCTCTTCTATTTCTCCAGCAAGCAATTTTATTTTCATTTTCAAATCTTCTCTTAATTTTAAGTCCTCTGGAAACAATACAGAAATTCTATCTTTTAATTTCTTTAACTCATCATCTATTTGCTTTTTAGATTCTTCCAAATTAATAAATTTTTTCTGAATCTCTGCCTCATCTTTTTCTATTTTATCTATTTTCTCTTCTACAATTCTAGAAACTCCGCTTCTCTTCAAAGAAACCACATCCTCTTTATCCGCTTTATTTGAAACTTCTATCTGCAATTTGTCAACAGTTGGAACAAGTTCTTTTAGCAGAGAATCTATATCCTCTAATTTTGCAGATTTCTCATCCAAATCAATCACTTTGTTATTCATATCTTCAAACATTGTCTCAACTTTCCCTGCAATTCTGTCTGCATAATTTTTTGTTTCCTCTGCCTGCCTCAAATATTTTTTTACTCTCTCCGCAACTGAAACTAAATTCTCAAAACTTTTGACTTTTTCAATAACTTCCCTGACTTTCTCTGTTTGTTTTATTATTTCCTTTGAGAACCTTTCTAACTTCTCTATTCTTGCTTCCAATTCTAAAATTTTTTGTTCTTTTTTCTCAAAATTCTTTCTTATTGTTTGCGGCTCTATGTCCTTAACAATTTCATTTATTTTCTCAAATCCAATCTCAATCTTTGAGAAACTTTTTTCTCTGTCTAAAATCATTGTTCTTAATTCTCCTATCTCTTCTGAAAATGTTCTTGTAGTTTCTGTTAACTGATTCTTCAGTTCATTTACTACATCCAATCTTCCCTGAATCTTTTCTATTTCCGCAACCAAATTTTCATAAGTTTCCTTTTTTTGCAGCAATTCAACAACAGACTTTGTAAGTTTCTCTATTGAACTCAAAGTTTGATTTTTAAAATCTTCTAATATTGTGATTCTTTCTTCTAAAATGCTTAATTTTAAATTAATTGCCTCTGAAGGATTTAAATTTTCTTCATAAACCATAATTTACTTTAAAAACAAAATCTTATTTGAATATTTATATGTCAAATTTACCATTGTCAAGAAGAATTGAAAAAGAGGGGTTTAAGATAATTGATAGGGAAAATATACTAACAAAAAAAGGAATAATAACTAGGAGAGTTTTTGTGGAATCTGAAAAACTTCGTGGATGTTTAGAGCCATACAAAGCAGAATTGCACCCAAAAGTTGAAGATCTGACACAAAAAGATCATAAATTGTTGGATATAATAAAAGAGGACTACAACTCTATAATTGATTACAGAGAACTTATAAAAACTTTTATCATAGGGTTCATAATTGGAGTTGCCATAATGTACCTAACAAGTTTTTCTTTTTTTATTCAATTCCCAACTTAGTTTTTAAAGAGTTCACATAAATCTCTGCCATCCTGAACTTCCCTTCTTTTAATTTTCCTTTTGCCAATTTTAATTCTAATTCTAAATCAAAAACATCTTCTCCAGCTTTCTTCTTCTCCATAATTCTCCTTTCAATTACCTCCAACTGCGCTGCAAAGTTTTTATACAAATTTAGTTCCTTGTCCGGTATTTTATGAGGTGAATGCAACAAAGGTCTGAAAGAAATCCAATAAGGCTTACCTCTATTATATTTTGGATTCTGGAACATTCCAACACCAACTTCCTCTCTTGTAATTCTCTCCGCATACTCCTTTCCATATTTTTCTCTTGACCTCTTTAAATCTTCAAGAGCCTTTGTGTTTAATTGTATTTCTGTAAGAACATTTCCTTTTAAAGCCTCTTTAAAGTCGGACAAAACTTGAGAAATCATTATTAAACCTATTCCCCATTTTCTGAATTCTCTTGCTGCTTTCTCCAAAACAATATACCCTCCCTTTCCTCCATATCTTTCAAGCAATCTGTGCACTTCATCAAAAACAACAAGCAACCTTAATTTATTGCTTTCCTCCCATCCCTGCTCAAATATTTTGTTTACAATATTCTGAACAGCAACATCATATTCCCCTGGTTTTAATTTATTTAAAGTAAATATTGTTATCTCTCCAGGATTCATATATTTTCTAAGGTCTATCTCTGCATTAGGATCAGTTACCTCATAAATCATTCCAGGGAAACTTCTTGCATCTTCTTCTTTTAAACCAAACTCTTTATATTTTGCAAGCATTTTCTCATCTCTATTTGGCCTTACAAAACCTGTCCATTGCCCTGTTGGGTCAAAAACAATCACAGGGATTTTTTCTTTCAAGCATTCTTCAACAATAACCATCGCTGATACTGTTTTTCCGCTTCCTGTTGCTCCAGCAGTTATTACATGCGTCATCAACTCATCTTTTGGTAAATAAGCATTCTTATTTGTTTCCGCAATCTTACCCAACTTTAATCCTTCAACAGGCAAACTTTTATAATCTATTGGAGTTAGATATCTAAGTTTTTCCAAAACTTTTCTTTTGTGGAATCTTATTATTAGAACTAAGGAAATTAAGATTACAATTGCCCCTACTGTCCATGGTATATAAGCATACCACCATGGAGGAACTATTACCTCAAACAAGTCTGCGCTTGTCGCAGTCTTATTTTCATAATTTGCAACAACAGAGATAAAGTATTTTCCAGGAGATAAAGAAACATTAGTTAAATCATAATTCCTTACAAAAGACAAAGAAGTTTCTATTGCCATTGTCTCCTCTTTATGAGAAATCAATTTTTCTGTGTCTACTTCTTTTATCTGATAATCCAATGTAACATCAAATCTCTTCTTTATTCCCAAACTATAAAGAGAAACATAAAATCTTAAAATTCCATCCAGCATGACTTGTTTTGTTAGAACCTCAACTTTCACATCCATCAAAGCATACTCCTCTGGAATAACAGTCATAGTTACAGGAATTGTGTAACTCTTGTTCGCAATTGAAACCATTATATTCCCTGTATAAATTCCAGGTTGTGTTGTTGTCTGAGTTGCAAATTTAACTTTTATTGTCTTTGTTGACATTGGCTCTATATTAACCCTGTCTCTTTCAAATTGTATAAACTCCCAGACCGTTCCGCTAACAGACAAGAATGCTGTTTGATATGTTTTCAAGTTATTTGTTATCCACAAAGAATAAATCTTGCTCTCCCCAGGATGTAATTTTACATCAACTATATTTGATGATACTGAAGTTGGAGGCAATTGCGGCTCGCAATCTTCTGGACAGTTTTCCCAGCTTTCTGTTGCCTCGCAAATTCCATTTCCGCAAACTGCTCTCCTTTCTTCTGGTGGAGTATAACCACCTCCTCCTCCGCCACCTCCTCCTGTTTCTCCTTCTGTCTGTTGTGTACACTCTGTCAAAGAGCAAACCCCATTGCAGCAATAAGGACAGTCCTCATTCCTATAACAAACACCTCCGCACTCTTTATATCCAGTTCCGCATTCTACTGTAACCAAAGCATAAGCAGAGAAACTTGTAATACTGAAAGAGATTGTTGATGTTCCCCTTGTTACTCCTGTTACTTCAACCCAATTATCTCCATTACATTCTCTATTTTCAAAACTCCAATTCTCACATTTATAAACAGATAAAGTATTTGGGTCATAACCATTAGTGTCCAAAATAACTTCTCCTTTTGAGAAATTTAAATTATTTTCAACTCCAAGAACTCTCTTGAAATATATTATCCCATGTTCAAGTCCGATACTTGATTGCTGCTCTCCATTTTTCAGAGGTTTTGAAAGATTATCTAATTTTATTGGATTTGTTATATTTTTCTCAATACTTACATTTTCCAATTTTATTGTATGGCCAAAAGCAGAAATTTTTAAATCATAATCTCTTTTATGCACTTCCTTTGAATAACTTCCAGAAGCTGAGAAACTGCAATCTGCAATTTCATATTTACTTGAAAATTCTTTTCCTGGTCTGTAAAATTTAAACTCTGTTGTATAATCTTTCCCTCCTGGATCAGTTGAACTTCCAATAAAATAAATTCCTGCCATATATACTTCAAACCAATCACTTGTTGAATTAGAATATTTTCCATCTGTTGCTGTAATATTATAATCATAATCTCCCTTTGTTAGATTTGTTAGATTAATCTCCCAGGTTTTATTTGTTGTATTTTCCATAGGCCCAGAGTGGATTATCTGAGTTCCCTTTCTAATTTCTATTGTTGCACTCTCAACCTTTGTTGCATCTGTTATATTCACTGAAATTGTCTGGTTTACTTTTTCTGTCTCATTCTGCACTTCTTTATTTGGAGCAGAAATTGATTCAATTTCTGGAGGAGATAAATCTTCGTAATAGATTATTTTTGAATAAATTTTTGTTCCTTCAATTAAAGAGTTTGAGATATTTGCTATTGATTTCAAACTTAAATCATAATAATAGCCATCCTTTAATTCTGGAGAAGTGCAATTTAATTTCCACAAATTATTTTCAAAGTTTTTATTTAAATTTAAGCAATTTTCTCCTCCAATTCTTACCTCAAACTCTGAATTATTTACAGGATTATTATCATAAGTTAAATTTACTTCTAAATCAATAACCTGACTTGAATTTGTCTCATTTGTGTAATTTATCAAATTAATCTCCAAATTTCTCACACCCATTGACAAATTAATTGTTCTGTTCTCTGGACTTGCTCCAGAAGATGAAATTGTTAGATTTCCCTTATAATCCACTTTTGTTCCAGGAGAAGAGAAATTTATCTGAACCAAACTCCAATTCTGTTTTTGAACAGAAACCGAAGAAGGATAGATTAAATAACTTGATATATTCCCTGTAATATTTAAATTAAAGTCTAACTGAACATTCCCAAGATTTGATAAATTTACTTCTCCAAATTCTCCGGCAGAGTTTGTTCCGACAAGTTTTGAAATTGTTTCTGGGGTTGAATTCCAAGACCTATTTTCTAGAACAGTTATCCAAACTGTTTGCAAAACCTCCGCATTAGAACAACTGTGATTTATCTTTAATTGATATTGCCCTGGATCAAATCCTAAAGGTACTGAGATATTTAATTTTATAATTTTGCTTTCTCCCATTCTTAAATTAGAAATTGAACTTGGAGAAATTGTTGTTTCAATACACACATTATCTTCTCTCTTAATCTGAATACTTGTAGCATTCAAATTGCCTGTATTTGACAAAGTCCAATTTACTTCTCTTGTTGTTCCATGCTGGAAATTATTTATTGTTATTGAACTTGGACTTATTTCTAAATTTGGAGACGGCAAAACTTCAACATTTATTGTTTCTGTTTTACTATCTGCATAATTATTTGGATTTATCCAATCTGCCCTTAAAGTGAAGGAATAGTTCCCTGTGTAAGTCCCTGCTGGTACGCAAATTTGAGTTGTATTTGTTTTTGTCTCACTTCCAGCAACTTTTCCATAATTGAAAATTTGAGGAGAAGCTGTCCATCCAGAAGGCAAATTAATTACACTTAAATTTGTATAATAAGCCCCTCCATAGCCTGTTGTTCCAGAGCCCAAATTTGTTAAATTAAACTCCTGATTAAAACATTTTCCACTTGAATTTGTTACCCCTGAGATTTTCCTTGAAGTATTTGTTTTTATTTCCAATTCCGTTGCTCCTATAGATTGGAATTGATAAGTTGCACTCTTATTAATTTTACCTGCATCATCTTCTGCATAAATCACAAAATAATAAGTTCCTGTCTTTGTTGGTGTGAAGTTTCCTATAAAAGTGCAATTATAACAACTTACCAAACCACCCTCAATACTCATATTAATTATTTTTGTTTCAGCTCCTGTTATATTTAACCAAACACAACCTTTACCTCCTGTACATTCATTTCCTAGTTCGTGATTATCCGAAACATTTACCTTTATTATTTGCAACTCATAGTTTATATCTCTGTATTGCTGCCAAGAAGGATATTCATAAATTACTGGAGGAGTATCCAATACAGTAGCATTCAATATAGTATTATTCTGAGTTCCATCTTGCTCATTTGTTATAATACACTCAACAATAGTATTTCCAGAATTTGAAGCATAATAATTTACTTCCACATCACTAGTATTAACTTTACTTATATTTACCTGATCTGGATAAGAAGTAATAGATAAAATTGAGGTATTTTGGGAAGCACAGGATAAACCAAAACTTTGATTTACATTTCCATCATTATAAATTGTTATTGTAAAACTTCCACCAGAATCTACACCTATTGTTTTCTCAATATAACTCGGAGTTCTTCTCCAAGAATAATCCGTAGGAACAGTTATATTCAACAAAACTTGTTTTGTCTCTACTTCATTTGATGATATATTAATATTGGTCCAATAAATTCCTGGTGAAGTTCCTAAAGGAATTGAAACAGTAACTGTAGACTGTTTTGTTTTATCAGTGCCTGTGTCTATACCTGCATAATGATTTGGAGTTATTGTTACCCAAGAGTTTGGTAAATTGCCTCCAGATATATTTAAATTAACATTAGTTATTACGGTATTTCCTGTATTACTTATATTTATTATTCCTACCTGCTTACTCTCATTATGTTCTATCATATCTACAAACTCATTTGGAGATACTTCAAGTGAATAAGTTGGATTCACATCAAGATTTGTAACATTTGTTTTAATGCTATATGAATTATCTAAATTTTTATAACTTACCTTACCAACTATTTTGTAGAAATCATAAGGGTCTGTTGTTTGTGAGATATTGATATAGAAAGTTCTTGTGCAATTTTCTTTTGAACCAATATCATTGCAACTCTGATATTCTGGATAAATAATCATATCATTACAAGTTAATGTATCTACACAATTATAAAAACTTGTATTAAATCTCAAAGTTAAATTCACCTCCGTTATATTATCAGTTCCTGAATTAATTACTGTCAAATTAATCTCCTTTGTTATTACCCCCTCTATATCTCCAACTGTCATTGACTGTGGTTCTTGTTCCAATTTCACATCTTCCTTGAACAAATACACTGACAGATTTATATATTTTGTTGTTCTTTCCACGTAATAGTTTGCGTTACTTGCCTCCACCTTTATTGTCCCATTGAAATCTCCATATTGTTGCCAACTTTGAGGTACTGTTAAATTAATCTCCAATTCTTTTGTCGTTCCCTTCGCTAGATCAAAATTATTATCCGAAAAGCTTACTGTAAAGTTCTCGCAGATAACTCCAGAAACGCAAGTTACTGTAACTCCAGTAAGATTATCATTACCTGTTGAAAGAATTGTAAAGTTTCTAAATCTTGAATCTCCTGTGCCCAATTTTATCGGTGGCTCAAAGATTAAGTTTGTAGTATTTAATTTCAACACCGGATTGCTTGTAACATTCACTATTGTGTAATTTATCACTTGTGTTTTTGAATAATCCGGATTTTCCCAGCTCACTATTTCTTGTATCTGATAAATTCCAGGGTTTGTGTTTTTGTAGAAAGTTATATTAAATAACTTAGAGCAACTTGTTCCTAGAGATACATTTCCGCAGTTTTGTGAATACTCATTAACTACAAATTTATTACTTGGTGTAATATTTATAACAGTGTTATAACCAGTACCTAACCCAATATTATCAGCTGTTAAATTCGCCACAAAGCTCTGATTATCTGAGAAAGTAATATTCCTCAACTTAATCTCTCCTGGCTCCGGAACTAAAGAGAAATTTGTCTTTCCAATTACAGTAACACTCTTGCTACTCGAGTTTACCCAATTTCCGCTTTTATCTGTTGCATTAATATAAATCTGATAAACTCCTCCTGATGAAAAAGTATAACTTCCCTCAAATAAATCAGAAGAAGAATTATAAACCAAACCAACTTTTGCTTCCCCTATTATAACAACTTCAACTGTTATATTACTTTTCCCCCAATAATTATCCGAAACATTCGCTATAATATCCAAACTCTCATAATTTGTCTCCAACTGATTTGCCGAGAGATTCCACCCATGAATCACCGGTTTTAAGTGATCTTCAACATTCAGCAGATAACCATCCCTCTCAACTGTAACATTATAATACAAACTTTGTGAATCCGAGATATTGCAACTCAAATTCCACAAACCCAAAGAAGGAATATTCCAATTTATCCAAGCATATCCAGTTGAATTTGCATTACTTGTTCCAATATAAGTTCCATTATAATAGAAACTCACAGGATAACCTGACAAATTTGCTGTGCTCAAATTTACATCACTTACCTTACAGTAAATTATTGTTGTTCCATCTCCATACTCATAATAACTTCCAGAATTCTTTGGCTCCAAATAAGTAATATTGCTCCAACCATAAATATAAACCTGCACACTCTTATTTAAGAAATCATAAAATTCCTTTGTTCCATTCGCAGTTATTGTCTCTATTCCCAAATTATAATCCACTGGAATAGTCCATGTTGTTTCATTTCCCTGGGCAATTACTGAATTAGAACTATTTGTCCAATTCACATTTGCCTCTATATTTACTCCATTCTCATCCAAAATATTAACTACCAAATTCTCCGCAATTCCTTTATGCAAAATTTGATTATTCTCGGGTTCAATTATTGTCAAATTCAAAACACCTCTCACTACAACCGAAATATTTCTTGTTTCTGAAGGTGTTGACCCTTGTTTAGTTGCATTCACCAAAATACTATAATTATTAGGTGTTATTGAATCTGAAGGATTCCACAAAACCCAACATCTTCCATTTGAATTTGTGGTGCAATTCTCATAGCTGCCGTCAGGAAGATAAAAGTGTGCTGTTGCATTTTCCATTGGTCCTATTGCTCCATCCCAAATTTCTGCTGTTATATTTGTCTGATAAGGAGAATAATTATCCTTTCTGTAAATTGTTCCAAAACTTGCAGTTAAATTATTAACCACCAATATTCTCTGAACTTCCACTTCTTTATCAACCCAATAATTTTCCGAAATATTGTAGAATAAAGTTTCATTATCCTCTATCTCACAAGAAACATTATATATCCCTGTATTTACTCCAGTAGTATTAATTTCAAAACTCGCTATTCCATTACTTGTAAGATTAGTTCCTCTATAACTTCCGTTGAAATAGAATTTAACTGGATAGTTATTTATTAACTCTGATGTATTAAAATCTCTAACAGAACAATTTACCTTTATAAATTCTCCAGATAAATAGGAATCTTTATCTGTTGTTAAATTCTCAACTTTTGAGTAACCAAATATTCTTATTATCTCTAAATCTGTTCCATTATCATAATTCTCTCCATAAGCTATTGCTGTTAAATTGTGCTCTCCAATTCCATAACTCCAAGGAATATTCCAAGTTCCATTTTGCTGATTCAAAATCTCACTATTATTTAACTTCCAACTCACATTGTAAGAGTTTGTTGTACCTTCTATGCTTTGATCATCCCAAACTTTTGAAGTCAAATTCAAAATCCCTCCTCTGTTGAAAATTGTATTATTCTCCGGCTTTGTTATATTTATATACAAAATCCCCTTCAATAAAATACTAACATTGCTCTGATTAATCCAAGGAACATAGTTTCCTGAACTTGAAATTCTTGCACTTATGTTATGATACCCTAAATTATATCCAGAAGTATCCCAAGTAAATATTGCTTCTTGGCCAGATGGACCTGTGCTTGAACTCTGCTTAAATATATTATCAACATACCAATCAACAGAATAACTTGACAGATTGCTCTGATTATCAAAATCATAGACCCTTGCATAAATATCTGGATTTGTTCCTCTGTAAATCTCTGCAGGATAATTTGTTATATTAACAGCACTTCTATATCTTATAGTAACTGAAATATTTGTTGAATTTGTATCATAATATTTCTTACTTACCTCTAATTTTACATAATAAGTTCCGTAAGTGAGATTGCTTAACAAACTTTGCTCAAAATTTTCCTGATTTCCTAAATTTTGCACTATTCCTCCTGTTGAATTAATCAAATACCAAGTTGCATTATCTGGTGTTACCTCATATATTGTCTCATCTTTCGCTTTTGTAGTTGAATTAAATATATAACTTGCTCCTCTTAATAAAGTATCTCCTTCAACAGGATTTGTTATATTAGGAAGCAACCATCTATACTCAATTTTAACAGGAATTGCAGTGCTGTTAGTATCATAATTTATCTCACTCACAGTAACATTCACTGTGTAATTCCCAGGTTTTGTATCCGAAGGAACTCTCCAGTAGATAGATTCATTATTCTCCCCTCCAAATGTATATATTATTGCTCCAGTTGAATTTATTATCCTCCAAGTAACATTGCTTGGACTTACTGAATTACCATCTATGCTTACAGTTGTTGAATTAAACCAATATTGCTTTCCTCGGTACAAAATCTGCCCAGAATTAGGAGCTGTAATATTTGGCAATAGATATCTCTTCAAAATATAAATTTCTATTGTATCATTACCAGGATCGAAGTTCTCTTTATCAACTGATAATTTTACAATATAATTACCTGGTTCTATACTTGTATTTATCCAAACATCTGTCAAATTCTCCTCATTTCCAAGATGCTGCACTACCCCTCCTGTTGAATTTATAATATCCCAACTTACTGTCAAATTATGCCTTACAATACCCTCAATATCTTTAGTTATTGAGGTGAAATTATAACTTGCTCCTCTGTACAAAGTTGTTCCATTTAAAGGCTCAGTTATATTTGGATACAACCAACGATAAGTTATATTTACCGGAATCTTTACACTTGCATTATCATAAAATTCTTTGCTAACAGACAAATTCACATAATAAATTCCAACAGGCAAACTTGAATTTACTCTATGATAAACACTCTCATTATTTTCTCCAAACACATCAACTACACTTCCACTTGAATTTATAATTTTCCAAATTAAATTTGGGTGTATAACTGTATTGTTATCATCTATTGTAGAAGAGTTGAACCAATAGATTTTTCCTCTATATATTGTCTGATTTGCTGATGGATAATCAATTCCCGGATATAAAACTCCTTTTATAATTATCCATGTTTCTTTTGAATCATAATCATAAGGTTCTTTTATTGCATTAGCTAAAATTGTGTAATTCCCAACTTTCTTTGTATTTTCTGGGTTATAAGTAAAGTTGCAAATCCCGTTACTATCTGTTGTGCAGTTTCCAATATAACTTGAATTTATATAAAATTTGACAACTACATCCGAGATAACATTTCCATCAATATTTGTTGTGTTTGCTGTGAAAGTTACATTATGCGGCTCAAAAGAATCATTCCTATAAATTTTTATATTATTCTTAGTTATATTTAAATATATTTTATCTTTTATCTCTGCCGGTCCGTAAAATTCAGAAGTATTGAATTTGAAATAACCATCATCCAACTGGAATTTATAATAATTATCTGTTCCAACATCTGTATAATTGAATGTTGTGCTTATAGAGGCTACTTTGAAACTTCCAGGATCTTCTACTAAGATACTTCCTCTATAAGTCCAACTTGTTTTGTTATCTGTTGAAACAAACAAAGAAACATTCACATCATCCCAATCAAGATCTTTTACAGAAATATTATAAGTAAAGTTATCAGAGAAATAAGAACTATCAGGTTCTACAATATTATCTTGATATTGCGGTCTTTGGTTTACATAATAACTTGTTTCGTTCTCTCCGTAAATTCCCTCTAAACTTGAGGTTCCATTTAAATAAATTTTATAAGTTCCAACATCATCTGGTGCTGTGAAATTCGCTCTCCACAAACAACCTGACTGATAAACTAAATCACTATACTGATATTCCCCTGCTACTTGTGTTTCACTTTTTATTGTCCATTCTCCACCTGTCACATCCCAATAACTACTTCCATTAAACTCTCTAATGCAAACAGTTAAATTAAACTCATCACCTGGCTCATAAACAACTTTATCATAACCTTTATTACCAATAAAAGTCCAATTATCAATTACTAATTTTCTAACTTCAAACTCTCCCTTTCTCAATTCCGCTATATCTCCTCCAGTTGTATTCCAATAGAATTTTGTTCTGTATTTTCCCAACAAATCAGGAATATAAGTTCCTGCCCACTCTCCTCCCTCCAGATCACCGGTTAAATTTGCTCTTTCTGTGCTCAAATCAGGTTTCGTTATTATAACCCAAACTTTACTTATATTTCTATCAACCAAATCTCCGCTCAATTTAGAAACATTTATTTTCAAATCCATTGACAAATTCAAAGTTGTTACATTATCAATTACTGGCTCGGAAGTAAAAGGTCTGACTTCAATTACCTGCAAACTCTGAATATCTTCCAACTCAACACTTAAATTATCCTTGCTCCAACTTAAAGAATATAACTTTGAAGTGTTATCAACCACAAACTGAGCCCAGCCGAGAGAATTTGTTTCTGTTTTGTTTATCTCAAATCTTCTTTTAACATTCTCCTCACTACTGAAATTGAAACCAACAGTTTTTGCCAAATAAAGATTGTCAAAAACAACAGTTGCATTTATTGTTTTTATGTTGAAATTAATTGTTCCTGATGACAAACTTATAGTATTAGAAGCAAGAGACCATTTGTTTGTTATATTTGTTGTTGCTGATGCTGTGCAGGAATCCTCATCACCTAAACACAATCTCTCACCAACATCATTATTTGATTGATTTATAAAGCCTGCAAACCAATATTTTGCAGTTTCCACATTTACTCCCTGATACAAATAACCTCTTCCAATACCAGAATGATTTATCTCATAACCATCTCCTTCATAACCATAACTTACAAGATTGCCGCTTCCTTGTCCTCCCCAACTCCAATTATTTGTTCCATTCTCAAATCCATAATTTAGGAGCAAATTCGGAATCTCCGACCAATTCAATTTTTCTGTTTCCTCTGCAAGTGGATTTCCGTAAAGCAAAGTGTAATTCTCTGCTCCGCTCAAATTTGCAATGAAAATTATATGCGTCTCAGAGGAATTCCAATTCTCAACTAAATATTTTACTTTCTCTCCATCCCCATCTAAAACTCTTATATCTCTCCCATCAGATAAAACTTTTCCTTCCTCCAACAACTTTGAGGAATTTATTCTCAAATCAATAACAAATTCCCCTGTTCCATTCTCTAAAGAAATATTTCTCTGATACTTCCAATAACCTCTTTTGTTCAAACTTACATTTGCCTCTAAAATTGATCCATCTATATTCTTTGGCTCTATCCTCAAACTCTCTGCTTCTCCCAATTCTGTGTAATTCGCCTCTACCACATTTTTCTCCTCCGAACCAAAACTTCTGCTCAAAGGCAATCCTTCATACAACTCAATCTCATCCAGTGAGAAAATTGTATCAGGAACATAGAAATCTAATTTAATATATCTCGCTCTTCTTGGCTCAAAGAAAATCTCATTTTTGTTTTTTGAATCATAACTTGTTCCGTTATAAGTCAAATTGAAAATCCCATCCGTTACATAACTCTTGCTTCCTTCTCCATTCTTCCACTCTCCTTCCAAAATCTGCTCCCAATTTGTTCCGTCAACAGAGATATTAATCTTTACTTTTGTGGATCCATTAATACCCTGCCTTATAACCAAGTGAGAAATATTTGCCTCCGAGAAATTTAATTCAATTATATTCCCAAAACTGTTGCTTTTTATTCCAAAATCTGATTTAAAGTCCTCCTTATCTGTCCTATTTTCTCCATCAATCAGATTTCCTCTCTCAAATCCACTTACTTCAGCCATAGAACCAATAGAAACAACATTTCCACCACTCTCATTCAACAGCAAATCAAAGGAATTTGTTGAATTCAAATTCCCATCTCCCTGATCAGCTGAACTCTGATTGCTCGGCAAATTACTCCAATCTGGCTGATAACTATATCCAACCTCTGTCGCATTCTCATTTGAATAATAAGCATATATTTCTGTTTGATTATTCTCTGTTACACTTGCAGGGAACAAAATTTCGCACCATGTTGAATTATCTGTTGATAAAACTTCGTAGTGTATTTCTTCATTATTTTCTTCCTCACTTCCGAAACTTGCTGTTGGCTCTGGGGAGGCGTATTTGCGGACACACACATGCTCAAAATCAATTTTTCCCCCACAAGAAGCGGATATATGAACATGAGAGCAATTCAAGCCCGTATATGTAGTATTCCCGCTTATTTCATTTGTTCCTATTTTTGACTCTCTATAATCAGCATAATGCTTGTAATATACATTGTAATGTGTATCGTTTGAAAGAGAAAAATCTGCACTGTCTATAATATGCCTATTGTGCCACGGATCTCCCCCGCCAGATATAACCTCTGTGAGAGTATGTTCTTCATTGTGACCTCTACCATACTCGCCACCTGCCCATCTATCACTTGGATAATCATTAGAAGCAGAGGCAATAGTTCCATCTCCAAACCCGAAAAGGAAACCATCATCATTGCTCACAACATAAACTCTTGTTTTCATAATATACTTTGAATTCTCAGTAACTGTGTTGAAAGGACTAACAATTGCACATCTGTTATCACAATCAGGAGCATAAAGTTCAACCCAATGTTTTCCATCTCGTGTAATAGTTGATATATTACCAGTTCCAAGAATCTTCCATTTTCCTATTAGGGGACCTGAGTAGGTTGCAACACCTACACCTTCTGCATGGTCTCCACTTGAATAATAAAGATAATAATCCTCATTTGATTTATTTACAATCTGACCATCCATTATCTTTACACTATCCCATCCACTATCACTCTTTTCCAGTGCTATCCCCTGTTTACTAAAAGATGTCCAATTATTCTCTGATGTTGCATAATATATTTTATCTTGCTCATGACAACTATAATACAAATATATTGTTTCTCCATCTTTATATATCTTCGGACTGCGTGGCTTACTGCAAGTTTCTCCTTCTATCGTAATTATATCTGGCGAAGAAAAATCAAAATCATCTGGAGTATCACTTTGATAATGCTCTATTCTACTTTGACCGTAATTATATATGTAAAGATGATAATGTGTTCCATCATAATAAACATCTATATCATAATGGTTACTATCACTCCAATTACTAAGTTTACCCTTCTTTGTCCAATTTACTCCATCATCGGATGTTGCCCATCCTATGTTATATATCCTGCTTGCATCATTACTTGGTTTATCTTGTCCGCCATACCACATGATATATTTACCATCGCCTTCAGTGTTGTAAAGCACAACAGGGTCCCACACACCGGCTGCATCCCACTCTCCGGGAGTCCCTTCAAGCACAGGATTATTTGCATCTTTAGTCCATGTTATTCCGTCAGAACTCGTTGCATGTCCTATTTTCCACTCCCAATAATCAGGATTACCATTCCCTTCATACCATAGATGATAAGTATTGCCTATTTTGATTACAAAAGCAGTTGCAATATTCTCATCATCCCACTCTCCGGACGAACCCGGAGCAAGAATAGGGTTACCTGAATATTTTTGCCATTGTAAATTTTGACCAAAACTTGCTTTTTCATCCTCAAAATCATCAAAAAACTCGAAAGTCGCATCGCCATCACTCGCAGAACTGGCAGAGGGATTACCGTAGTAAAGATAAACAGTTGTGTTTGTGTTGTTCGGTAAAGAAGTCACATTCACCCAAATTATCGCTTCCTGCCCTGTTGAGTTCCAATTTTCAATCCAGAAATGTAATTCATCATCTGTTGAGTTTGTGAATCTTATATCAGAGCCGTTATTTGACCAATTGAAATTTGAGCCGACATTTGACGAATTTAAATCAATTCTAACCTGATAATTTGTTAGGTTTCCTGCCGTGTTTGAAATACTGATTGGTTGTCTATATTCCCAATCAGAATAATCTGAAGGAAAACCTGTTCCACCCAATCTTAAATCCTTGCAATTTTGCAAAAAATCTCCTGTTATATTCAATCTTAGAGGTTCCGCGGTATGATTTTTTCCATAAACATCCTCAAAAGTGATTAATTTTCTCTTTGTCCAGTTTCCTAAATTTGAACTTCTCCAATCTGCTGGCTCAAAATTATAATCAATTTCCCCCGCATCCGGAAAACCATAATAAATATAATACTCTCCTGCTTTGTTGAGATTGAAAATTAACTCTGTCTGATTTAAATTTGAGTTTCCAGACCAGATAGGAGCTCCTTTTCTCCTAACCAAAATAATATCATTTTCAACATCAACATCATAGATCTCTCCAGAGTAATTAATTTTTTCAATTTTTTTGACTTTTACAGGTTTTTTGTTTTTGTCAAGGAAATAATATTCTAAATCAGGATTTTCTTTTAATTTCTGATAGATTTCTGTTATTTTCTCCAATGAGAAATTATTTAAATAGCACTTGAATGTTTTGCTTTTAAAAATATCTAAATTATTAAATGATTGTTGCATTTTCTGTGAATGGTGTTCCAATAAGATTGACTGAGGAAAGACTAAACCATATTCAAAGAAATCATCCTGAGTTAAAAGATAGTAAAGAGAGAATTCTAGAGACAATAAGTGCTCCGGACTTGGTACAAAAAGGGGATGTCGGTTCTCTTCTTGCAATAAAGAAATATCACAACACTCCTGTAACAAAGGATAAATATCTTGTTGTTGCATACAAAGAAGTAACAAATAAGGATGGTTTTGTTCTAACGGCTTATTATACAAGTTATTTAAGAAAAAGAATAATATTATGGAAGAATTAAAAGTTGGTATAGATAAATCAAAGTTTGGTGATGTAAAGTTGATTAACTGGGAATATGATAGTGAAGCTGATGTTCTGTACATTTCTTTTGGAGAACCAAGGTTTTCATTAAGTATAGATCTTGGTTCTGGTATTATTTTAAGACAATCAGAAGATAAAATTACTGGAGTTACAATAATTGGATTAAAAGAAGTGCTTTTATCAGAAAGCAATAAATAGGTTTCTTTGACAGGATTTTCCTTCTGATAGATTTCTGTTACTCTCTCCAATGAGAAATTATTTAAATACTTATTTTCTGTATTATTTATGGAAGAAGTTGTTTTGAAAATGCAAATTCCTAAGGATTTGGCTGAAGAGTTTGAGAAAATAGAATCTAGAGAAATGTCTTTAATAGTGAATTCTATCCTCTTAGAAAGATTTTCAAGATTGATTAGATTGGCAAAGTTGTTTGAGAAAAGTAAGCTTTCTGAGGAAAAGGCAGAGGAATTTGCTGAGAGATTTAATGAGAGATTGTATAAAAGATATGAAAGATTGTATAAAGAAAGATTTGGATAATAAACTATGTTGTTGGTTGTAGATTTCAATGTTGTTTTTTCTTCCTTGATTAGGAAAGGTATTCCATATAAAGTATTTTTGTTTAATTCTGTTTCCAAGAAATTCAGGTTTATAGCTCCTGAATATGTATGGGAAGAATTTAAGTCAGATAAAGATGAATTATTGAAAGAAAGTGAATATTCTAAAGATGAATTTGAAGAGATTTTGTTATTTTTGAAAGGAGAGATTGAAATTGTTCCTGAAATAGAGTTTTTAGAATTTTTTCCAAAGGCTAAAGAGCTCTTGGGAGATAATAAGAAAGATGCCCCATACTTAGCTTTATCATTGGCATATAATTGCAAGATATTTTCAGGAGATAAAAAATTAAGGAATAAAATACCTGAGTTTGTAGTTACTCCGAGAGAGTTATTAGATATATTGCTTGGTAAAAGAAGGGAATAAACCCTATGCTCCGGAGAAACCAATTCTGTCAAAGAAAATTTATTTAAATACTCATCTTCTATATTATGAGAGTTGAAATTGGCAGATACATTGTCGTTGACTCTGAAATTTACCATGAAAAGCCCACCTTCAAAGGAACTAGGGTTTTGGTTAGTGATGTCATTGAACTTATAGCTAATGGGGTTGCAATAGAAGAAATTCTTAGGGATTACTATCCAAGTTTGACTAAAGAGATGATTCAAGATGTCTTGATTGGTTGTTGATTCTAATATCTTTATTAAGGAAAAACTATATAAATACTTTTGTTTATTAATTATGGTATCTAAAGAGAACAAGGCTTTTTTGGCTGGGATTGTTACAGCTGTGTCTCTCACATTTCTATTATATTGGTTTAAGTATGGTATAGAATTAAGCACTTTATTTGGTGTCATTACCGGGGTTATAATTGGTCTGGTGGTTAACGAATTTTTAAAGTGAATTAATATGAACGAAAGATTGGAGTTGGTGTTAAGGATTTTAGGGCTGTCTTTAATAGCAATTGCATTAATCCTGTCTTTTCTAATGGTTATTGGTGTTTTACATTCTCCTTCCTTAGAATTTATAAATTTACTTTTGTCTTCTGGTTTGTTTATTACTATCGGATATGTTGCAGCAGAACTTTCAACAATTTCCAAGGAATCCTTTAATGTTAAATCTGAAATTTCCAGATTAAAAAATAATTTTGGTAAATTAGAATCTAAGTTAGAACTACTCTGGGAGGAATTCAAAAAACGCAAGAAACTCTGATTTTCTAAATTTTTATCTGCTATTACTCCATAAACCCTATGCTCCGGAGAAACCAATAATTCACTTCCATCTTCCAAAATAATTTTATACATCTCACCAGAGTAATTATAACTCTGATATTTTTTTGGTTTCTGCCATTCTACTTCCTTTGTCTTAGGATTAAGAGTTAAAACCTTCTCTGTTCCATCTAAATCTCTGAAATATTTCCATCTGACGAAGTTTTTAGAAGTTAAAGAAGTATTAACTGAAAAATTAGAAATTTGTTCTTCTTCCATTGTTAGAATTTCAGTTTCATTATCATAACACTCTATTCCTTCTCCAAATTTGAAAGGAATTTCCTCAGAATTATTAAAGAAAATCCTCACATCTGTTTTGTTTGTTGAATTATCAAAAAATGCTTTTCCATCAAAATTAATCGGCAGAGAGACATTCCATCCAACCTTTCCGCTCAAATTATAAATCTTCCTGTATTTCCAGTATTTTAAAGAATAACTCTGCAAATCAGAGATATTTAACTCAATCTCAGGATTAAAACTTGCTGTTTTATTGTATTTTCCAGGCCTTAACCAATTCTTTATTATTAAAGGTATTTTCTCTTCTGTTGCTATAATATAAGTTTTTGAGGAATTCAATCCGCAAATTAATTTCCCTTCTGAATTTGTATAACCAGAACAACTTAAATTTCCTGTTGAATTATCATAAACAGAAACCAAAATCTTCCTCACCGGAACATTTTTAGAACCCAAAACAGTTATATTGCTTTCCTCCCATATTATTGTCAAATTTACCGGTGTTGAAAAATTAAACCTTATTTTACCCCCTCCATCTGAGAACTCTCCAAACAAAGACAAATCATAATTGTAATCAATATTTGTTTGTGTTGTCCAATTTCCTCCTGAATCAGTTACTCCCTGATAAGCAACCTCTTCCTCTCCTGTTCTATACAAATAAATAGGAACATTCTGCAAAGGATTTCCCGCTCCATCTTCCAAATGCAAAACAAAATTTCCTGTTGAAACTTCAAAGGTGGTTGAGTTTTCTCCATAAATCCCATTAGGATCGGTTAGGTTGACTTTGATTGTATGGGTTCCTACTGTTAGTGGGGCTGAGAAGGTGTAGGAGTAGTTTCCATTTGGGTCGGTTGAGGTTATAACTTGCTCTTCTCCTATGGTTGAGATGGAAGGTTCTGGGGAGGCGTATTTGCGGACAAACACAAGATCAAATCTTGGTCTGCCACTAGAACCTGTGCAATATACGGAATGTAAGTGAATTCGATTGACTTGGGAATAGGAAGCAGCATTTCCGTTATCCATATAAAGAGTGCCATCTTGTAAATATTCAACAGTTCCACTAGGTCCTGATATTCTCTGTTCTGTCCAATGCCATGTTTCGTCAGAATAGTCTGCACCAGTATCCACTGCAGCTGAACCGTCATAATATGCAACATCATGCCCTGATCCCCAGCTGTATGACGCAAAAGTAGTTGCTGCCTTTTGAGTTCCACTATCTGACACTCTGAGAGATGGAATTACTCTATTATTTCCACTCCGCAAATATGCATGAAATGCAAACCCTCCCTCAATAGACGGGATTTCGTGATAGATATCTGCTTCACTCATTGCCACTACTGATTTTGAACCCTGTATAGGATAATCTGTTGTTACATCAAAAGCTGTAGATCCCACCCATCCACCTTGTCCATTCAAATCCCCTAAGCTATAACCCTCAAAATCATCAAAAAACTCAAAGGTTGCCTCGCCATCACTCGCAGAACTGGCAGAAGGATTGCCGTAGTAAAGATAAACCGTTGTGTTTGTATTATTCTCTAAGAAAGGAACTTTTATCCAGAAGGTTGCATTACCTGAAGCTGTTAAATTGCATTGCTCTGTCCAGTAAGGGATTTTTTGTTCTTTTCCTGAAGGGTTGGAATTTCCTGACCAGTAAGCTTCTTTTGAGTTTTCTCTTTTGACTAGGATTATATCATTTCCAACATCAACATCCCAGATTTTGCCGGAGTAAGGGACTTTGGTTATTGATTTGATTTTGACTAGTTTGTTATCTTGGGTTAAGAAATAAAGGGATTTGCCTTTTGAAAGTAAGGAATGGGCTTGGGTTATTTGGAGAAGGGAAAGGTTTTTATATATATTTTCGCTATAGTTATTTATGGAAGAAGTTAGATTAAAGGTAGAAATTCCTGCTGGCATGGAAAATGAGTTTAGAGAGTCTTTAAAGGTAGTTACCCAGGCTTTTTTGGAGGAGTTGGAAATATCTGTTGCAAGAAAGATTTTGTCCAAAAGTGAGCTTTCTGAAGAAAAAGCAAGGGAAATAGGAGAAGAAATTAAGGAAGAAATAGCCAAAAGGCATGGGTTGTAAAACATGGAGAAATTTGTTATAGATGCTAACATTGTAATTTCTGCATTGATAAAGAAAGGATTTGCATTTGATTTGATAGTTGGTTTAAGCAAGGCAGGAATAAAACTTATTTCTCCAGATTTTCTTTGGGAAGAAGTTGAAAGAAAGAAAGGCAAAATACTTAAATATTCTAAGTTAGAAGAGAATGAATTGGATTTTTTGATTAGATTTTTATCTAAAAGGATAGAAGTGGTGCCTAAGAAAAAATACGAAGAGTTTATTCCTAAAGCCGAGGAATTGCTGAAAGAGCATAAGAAGGATGTTCCGTATGTGGCTTTAGCTTTGAAATTAGGTTGCGGGATTTGGTCTAATGAGAAAAGATTGGCTGAGTTAAAGGAGGTTAAGGTATTTCCTACCCATGAATTGAAAAAGTTGTTTTTGATTTGATTTTTTGCTATATAAACCCTATGCTCCGGGCTTACCAAAAGTTTGTCTCCGTTTTCCAAAGTAATTTCATACATCCCTCCCTTGTAATCATAGCTGAATATCTCCCTTGCTTCCTGCCATTCCTGTTTTTTTGTTTTCGGGTTTAAAGTTAGAATTAGTTCATTGCCTTTCAAATCTTTGAAATATTTCCATCCTTTATTTGTATAAACTAGGGTTTTATTATCATAACAGCCATAGCTTGTATTAAGCCAAGTAAATCTAACATCCTGGCAGTATTGCTGAATTTTTCCTTCTGAGAATTCTTGGGAAAGGTTTATCTCGATTTTGACCTGATAGTTGGAAAGGTTTCCTGCTGTGTTTTGGATTGTTAGAGGTTTGCGGTATTTCCAGCCTTGGTTGTGAAGATTGACACAATCTCCAGAGCAAGATTTAAGAATTCCATCGGAAGTGTCTTTATATCCTAATAAACTTCCATCCAGCCAGATTGAGATTGAGTTATTAGTCACATTCGTTCCATCTGGCAACAAAATAACTTTTCCAGAAACAGTTACATTCTGGTTTGGATTATAGACTGATTTGTCTGTATTAACTGAGACTGAGATATTCTGAATCTCTATTAACTGTGAGAGTGTTCCTTTAATTGAATTTGAATCTGTGAAATTAATTTGAATTGTGTAATCTCCAAGAGAAGTAAAAGTGCAGGAGGCATTCCAATAACCATTTGTTACATTTGATAATAAAGTGCATCTAGAGTCATTTATTGAAACAGTTGCTGAACTTACATTAGAAGAATTAGATTGATAGGTTGCTATTCCTGAGATTATTATTGGTTGATCATCTATATCAATTATGAAATCTGTGTTTCCTTTTGAGTCTTTTACCTGGATGGTTGAGGTTATGTTTTCAAGTTTGAAATCATTTGCTTTAGTTTTTGTTCCTTCTATGTTGTCCTGGTCTATTGCATTTATTGTTACATTGTAGTTTCCTACTACTAAGTTTGTTAAGGAATAAGTAGCTGAGCAGTTTGCATTGCTTCCAGAGGTGTTGCAAGTTAAAGTTACTGTTTCTGTTGAACCATTTTTGGCTGTGATTGTTGCATTTGCGTTTACTGTGGTTAAAGTTCTTCCTATTGCTGAAGACAGATTTGCTTTTATTGTTAGTTGAGAAACTGAATCAATATCCTGCAAGTCTGGGGTTGTGTCTATCCAGGTTATGTTTAATTGGTCTACTTGGAAGGTGGTTGAGTTTTCTCCTTTGATTCCATTAGGATTGGTTAGATTAACTTTGATTGTATGGGTTCCTGGGGTTGATGGGGCTGAGAAGGTGTAGGAGTAGTTTCCATTTGGGTCGGTTTTGGTTATTGGTTGCTCTTCTCCTATGTTTGCTATGGAGGGTTCCGGGGAGGCGTATTTGCGGATGCGAACATTATCATAGTAATTATTAGCTTCTCCATACCAAAACCCGAACTCACCGCTACGTACTGGTACTGTGGATAATTCTACAACATCATTGTCAATGTAAAATTTACAGTTAGAGCCACTACATATAAGTTTTAGGGAATACCACACTCCGAAAGAGAAAGATTTACTGATGCTTGCAGATGTTCCTCCATCTGTCTCTCGGAGTTCCATTTTACTATCTCGTTTGGTTCCAATTGCTCGGATGTAATGAGAAGTATCGGTATATCTACTATAAAGTCCAATTGCATCCCAATCAACTCCTGAAACCAACTTTGCTTTTGCCTCTATTATTGCATCTTGAAAAGACACATTTACTATTTTAATAATTCCATAATCTCCATTATTTGGTGTATTTGTGTTTAAAGCTTTATTTCCATCATCATCCTTTATCCCCCATGTTCCAGCCCCCGCACTTCCAAAAGAACCTATTTTTACTTTAGCATAAGCACTTGGTTGAGAGTCTATTTCATAATCCTCAAAATCATCAAAAAACTCAAAAACCGCCTCACCATCACTCTCAGAACTTGCCCCCGAATTTCCATAGTAAAGATAAACCGTTGTGTTTGTATTATTTTCAAGGAAAGGAACTTTTATCCAGAATATTCCGATATCGCTTGCTGATAAATTGCATTGTTCAATCCAGTAAGGGATTTTTTGTTCTTGGTTGGAGGTTTTGTTAAGGTAGGTGAACCTAACATCCTGGCAGTATTGCTGGATTTTTCCTTGGGAGAATTCTTGGGAAAGGTTTATTTCGATTTTGATTTGGTAGTCTGTTAGGTTTCCTGCTTGGTTGGAGATGGTTATTGGTTTGCGGTATTTCCATGAGCAGTTCCACCAATCAATATGGCACCATAAACTTCCATCCAGCCAGATTGAAATCGGGTTGTTGGTCACATTCGTTCCATCAGGTTTTAAAATTGCTTTTCCAGAAACAGTTACATTCTGGTTTGGATTGTAGAGTGATTTGTCTGTATTAATTGAGACTGAAATATTCTGAACATAATAGATATAGTTCGCATTTTCTATCGAATCAGTAATTCCATTTCCCGAGGTTCCGGAGATATTTACAAGGAAGGAATATTCCCCAGGAGAGGAGGGTGCTGTAAAGCTCTCATTCGTCTGCCAAACTGAATTTCCGATATGGATTAAGTTATAGGTTACCCCATCCTTCACCATCTCAAAGTTTCCAGAGGTTACATTAAAGTAATCTGTTCCGTTGTATTCCCGGATTTTGACTGTTATATTATAACTCTCACCTGGATTCAGGATATTATCGAACTGCCCGTGAGAATCTAAGAGATTAAATTCTGAAAAATTCAGGTTTCTTACAGAAATCGTGGTTGAGTTTTCCGCGGTTCCGTTCGGGCAATCTACCAAAATAACCTTAATTTCGGAAGGTCCTGGAGATAGAGGAGCGTTGAACGAATAACTATATCCCCCACTTGAATTTAAAGGAACCTTATCCTGAAAAGTTCCGTTTATGTAGATACTCACATTTCCCTCCGTTATTGGAGTTGTGTTCATCTGATTCAAGGTTTCGTTGTGAATCTCTTCCACGATATTTGCGGTTCCGTAAAGCAGAAGGGGTTGATTTGTGCTAACGATGGAATCTGTGTCATTTAGATGGAGTGAGATTGCCGGATAATTCAGATAGATGGAACCCATCTGACCGTATTCATAGCCAGAGCCGCCGCTAGCAGTAATAGTTAAAGTAGCTGGTATGTCAGTTTTTGAGTAAATAGCAATCCTTCCGCCTGCTCCACCGGCAGCAGGACACTGGTTACCATAAGCACCATTACCTCCTTTACCTCCGTAACCACCTCCGCCACCGCCAGTGCCCCATTTGCCATTGTACACACTTCCACTTCCTCCATTAGCTTGAAAAGAACCATCTCCTGATAAAGTTCCTGTAATGATGTAGATTGTGCCACCAGAACCTCCACCGCCACCACCACTGACACTCTCGCCGTTAGCAGTAATAGAACCATTATTTATAAGCGTCCCTGAAATATTTAATTTTATTAATCCCCCACCACTACCGCCCGTACCACAACCATTACCCCCTCCGCTACCTAAATCATTTGGTGCAGTAAGAGAACCATAGGCAGAGCCGCCGGTACCGCCACTTCCAGCTCCAGGTCCTTGCCCTGATCCATATCCTTTTCCATTAGTATTTATCTTTCCTCCAGAATTAATCGTTAAATTAATTAAACTCAATTCAATATAGTTAGTTTTGGTATCAGTATTAGGTAAGTGAGTCAGGGTTCCATTTATGGTTAAATCTGTTAAATTAGGAAAGTTAGTGGTTGTAGGAGAAAAGGTATTAACTGTAAGTGTGCCTCCTACAGTTAAACTGGTGATATTAGGAGCGGAAAATGTCCCTTCATTATAAAGACTCCCTGTGGTAAGATCAAAATCATTGTTATTTGCGGTGATTGATACTCCTGGGGAAATATAAAGACCACCACTATTTTGGATTTTTAAACTATCAATGGTATGAGTTCCTTCTAAAACATAGGCATATCCTCCCCACTTCCCATTATTATCTATGATTAGCTGAGTAGTTAATGCACTCTCATCTTTTAAATAAATTGTTCCTGCTGCTCCGTATCGATAGCCAGAACCTCCATAGGCAGTTATTGTTCCTGTGAATGAGGATTGGTTATAGTAAATAGCAATCCTTCCGCCGGCTCCACCGGCAGCAGGACACTGGTTACCATAAGCACCATTACCTCCTTTACCTCCGTAACCACCTCCGCCACCGCCAGTGCCCCATTTGCCATTGTACACACTTCCACTTCCTCCATTAGCTTGAA
>Ga0190316_1000049_pt1 | contig 28983 bp, 27 predicted proteins | sample 48701112_MG_FD_161663 | JGI IMG/M metagenome (GOLD analysis project Ga0190316, IMG submission 161663) | Hydrothermal vent sediment bacterial communities from Southern Trench, Guaymas Basin, Mexico - 4870-11-1-2_MG | ecosystem: Environmental > Aquatic > Marine > Hydrothermal vents > Sediment ... | reverse complement strand
AAAAATATAATATGCACAGTCTGCCAGGCCTTCCCGGGAGCACGTCAACCCTTTACCGGCGCTCCTTATAGTTCGTAAATATTCTTATGAACCCGTTCTATCCTGCCTTGAAGCGGTTACCTTTTTCCGGGTTTCAAAGCTCACTCATCGCAGACCGGAGAGGCAGTGCAATCCGGCCCGCGATCGAAACCCTGCAAAAGGCAAACCGCTCCTGCGGTCTACCCCCGATCTTCGTTCTTTTCCGGAGCGTCGCTCTTTTTTCCCCATAAGATTTTCCTCTCTTTTAAGTTGGTGTTTTTCGCCGTCCGCCATAATTCTCTGAAAAGGAATTTAATGCCGTTGCAAGAAATAGTAAAAGCCCAACGCCGATCACAATAATTCTTATGCTGACAGCCGCATATCCTCCACATTCTGTATGCTGTTGGCCTTCATGTAGTCCCTGATGCCGGCCAGCACGTCCTCTGCGGTGTCTGGCCGTATGAGTGTGGCCGTTCCGATTTCAACCGCCTTTGCGCCGGCCATCAGGAATTCAAGTGCGTCATCCGGGGTGCTGATACCACCGATACCTATTACAGGGATGTCCACAGCCCGGACTACCTGCCAGACCATGCGCAGGGCAATGGGTTTGATCGCCGGGCCTGAGAGTCCTCCAAACACGTTTGCCAGGGCAGGACGTCTGGACTTTATATCTATGGCCATACCCAGCAGCGTATTTATGAGAGAAATGGCGTCTGCTCCTGCGGAGGCCACCTTACGGGCAACTTCGGTGATATCAGTTACATTTGGTGAGAGCTTTATTATAACAGGAAGGCCTGTGGTCTTCTTGACTGCATGAGTGACATTTGCCGCTGCTTCAGGGTCTGTACCGAATGCAATACCTCCTGTCTTTACGTTCGGACATGAGATGTTTACTTCAATGGCATTGACGCCTTCTGCTCCGTCGAGCTTTTTTGCTATTTCAGCATATTCTTCAACTGAGTTTCCAAGGATATTGACAATCAGGGAGGTCTTTACATTCCTCAGCCATGGAAGCTTGTCCCTGAGAAAGATGTCTATTCCCACGTTTTCAAGTCCTATGGAATTCAGAAGGCCGCACGGCGTCTCCATCAGGCGGGGAGGGGGGTTCCCTGCACGGGGTCTGATGGAAATGCCTTTTACTATAATTCCACCTAACCGGTCCAAATCAAGAAGGTCACTTAATTCCGCTCCATAACCACAGGTACCTGAGGCGAGTAAGACCGGATTTTTGAGTATCAGGGAGCCGATTTTGATTGAGAGATTCGGTGATTTGTTGATCACTGGCTGTACTCCCAATTGACTTGATCTGCATCAAATACCGGTCCTTCCCTGCATACGTGCAGAAAGCCCTGGCTATCGGACCGCGGAACGGCACAGCCCAGGCACAGCCCTATGCCGCACGCCATAGTGGCCTCCAGTGAGACCTGGCAGGGGATATTTTTATTGCGGGCCATATAATAGACCGCCTTCATCATAGGCCAGGGGCCGCAGGTATAGATCTGCGCCATTCCTTTGATTTTTTGGAGCGTTTGAGCCAACAGGTCCGTTACCATTCCCTTTTGCCCAAGGCTTCCATCCTCGGTTGCGATGTGAAAATCTCGGGTAAGTCTTGAGAAGTCTTCAATGGTCGGGATTTCCGAAGCATTTCCGGCCCCGAGCAAGATGATGAGTTTACCGGATTGCTTAATCCTCTCTGCCAGAAGAAGCAGAGAGGCAATACCGAGCCCTCCGCCTACCAGTATGCATGGACGGTCACGGACCAGCCTGAAGCCCTGTCCCAGCGGCCCCAGTATCCTGACGATCTCTCCGGGGCACCGTTTTGAGAGCAGGCGGGTACCCTTGCCGACTTCTTTGTAAAGAAAGCTTATCCGTCCGTTTGCCAGGGTTTTGTAAATGGAAAGGGGACGGCGAAGCAGAGGATCCCTGCTATTGTGATATTTCACCTCGAGCATGCAGAACTGTCCCGGGCCGGCTGACTCCAGAATTGCAGGGGCCTTGACCGTAAGCAGGAAAATGCCGTGAACGAGCTGTATCTGTTCTATTATCCTGGCAGGTATGTCGAACCTGGGCATCAGACTTTACCGGATAAGAGAAATGGCCGTTGCAGTAAACAGAATTATGCTTATGGCCCCGTTAAAGGTGAAAAAGGCCATATTCATCCTGGAAAGGTCACTGGGGTTCACTACCAGTCTTTGCATTACCAGGAGCGCAAAGGTGGCCAGCAGGCCGGAATAATATATCCAGTTGAGATGCGCCTGAAAGCCCACTGAAATAAAGGCGATAAAGGCCACCAGGTGGAAGAGGCATGAAATCCGGAAGGCCTTCTTTATTCCCCACTTTGCCGGTATTGAATGCAGGCCTTGTTTCCGGTCAAAATCATAGTCCAGGCAGCCGTATAGCACGTCGAATCCCGCTACCCAGAAAAGTACGCCTGTGCTGAGGATCAAAGGAAGTATTTCTATACTTCCTTTTACTGCGATCCATCCGGCCGTAGGCGCCAGGCTCAGGGCCAGGCCCAGAAAGAGGTGGCACAGCGAGGTGAATCTCTTTGTATATGAGTAGCTGAGCACTACAGCCAGGAAAGCCGGGGAGAGGAGAAATGCCAGTCGATTTAGTTCATAGGCTGACAGGAAGTAAATCCCCGAAGCAACTATTACCATGATCCAGGCATCCCTTGCCTTGACAGTCCCTCTGGGAAGGGCTCTCTCCTTTGTACGGGGATTTTTTGAATCAAAGGGGATGTCAACTATACGGTTGAAGCCCATCGCAGCCGTCCTGGCCCCAACCATAGCCGCAAGAATCCACAGAGATGTATACAGATCAGGTGGTCCTTCGGCAGCCAAAAAGGCCCCAAGGTATGCAAAGGGCAGGGCAAAGATAGTGTGCTCGAATTTTATCATTTCAAGCAGTATCCTGACCTTTGAAATTGATGATAATGAAATTGGTGATTTGGTGATTTGATAATTTGGTGATTGCACGCAACTATCCTGTTATCAAACATGAATAATTCAACATTCAAAATTTACCTTGCCATCTCTTCAGGCCGTCCACCCTGAGTCCTATGAATTCTGCCAACCTGCCGGCAAAGAATGATGCCATTTCGTCTATATTCCCGGGCTGGTGATAGAAACTGGGCATTGCAGGATATATTACAGCCCCGGCCATTTCTGCAAGCAGCATATTTTGCAGGTGGATTCTATTCAGAGGGGTCTCTCTGGGGACCAGGATAAGGGGTCTTCGTTCCTTTAGAAAACAGTCAGCCGCCCTGTGGATCAGGTTTCGGCTGAATCCGTGAGCTATGGAAGCCATGGTCCCCATAGTACAGGGCAGGATTACCATAGCTTTCCATCTGCCCGAACCACTGGCAGGGGCAGCAGCCAGGTTGTCAGAGCTGTAAACTATATGAGCCATCCGGATCAGGGCCTGAAAGCCGTCTTCCTTGATCTCAATTTTGGACACCTGTTCCCCTGTCCTGGATACGATGAGATGGACCTCCTGGCCCAGGTCTCTTAAGATTTCAATGAATTTAAGGCTGTAGATAGACCCGCTGGCCCCGGTGATTGCAAAAAGAATAGGATCCCGGTTTTCATCCTTTGTCATATCTCCAGCCCCAGCTTTGACCACAGCTTGTCGACCTTTTTTTTGATTTCAGTATCCATTTCTATCACATCCGGCCACTGTCTTGTAAATCCCTCTTCCGCCCACTTTCTGGTGCAGTCTATACCCATCTTGCTTCCATAAAGAGGAAGTGGTGCTGCATGATCAAGTGCATCTACAGGCCCGTCCGCAAAGACTATGTCCCTTCTGGGGTCTATGTTGTTGCCCAGGCGCCATAGTACCTGGGAGAGGTCCTGTATGTCCACCTCGCTGTCAAAGATAAAGATTATCTTGCAGAACATCATCTGGCCTAAACCCCAGAGGGCATGCATTACCTTGCGGGCATGGCCGGGATAGCGCTTATCAATGGATACAAAGGCCAGGTTGTGGAATACGCCCTCAAGAGGGAGATTCATGTCCACAATTTCAGGCAATGTCCTTTTAATCATAGGAAGAAAGAGGCGTTCCGTGGCCTTTGCCATGTAGCAGTCTTCCTGCGGAGGTTGACCGACAATGGTGGCCGGATAGACGGCGTCTTTTCTCAGGGTCATGCAGGTTACATGAAAGACCGGGTATCGGTCAGCCAGGGAGTAATATCCGGTATGGTCACCAAAAGGGCCTTCAGTCCGCCGTTCTTCAGGTTCGACATATCCCTCAAGAACTATCTGGGATGAGGCAGGGATCTCCAGGTCCACTGTCAGGCATTTTACGAGTTCGACCGGCTCTTCTCTCAGAAATCCTGCGAAAACGCATTCGTCCATGTCGTCGGGAAGCGGAGCGGTCGCCGCATAGGTCATGGCCGGGTCAGGCCCTATGGCGACGGCGACTTCCAGGCGCTGTCCCATGCGTTCGGCGACCCTGTAATGGTGGGCCCCGCCTTTGTGGGTGTGCCAGTGCATGCCCGTTGTTTTTTTGTCAAAGACCTGCATGCGGTACATGCCGACGTTTCTGATCCCGGTCTCCGGATGGCGGGTAAAGACCAGGGGCAGGGTTATGAAAGGGCCTCCGTCCTCCGGCCAGCAGTGAAGCACCGGAAGGCGAGTCAGGTCAACTTCCTCACCTTTGAAGACTATTTTTTGACAGGGGGCCTTATGGACAGTTTTGGGAAAGGCGTTTTTCAGGCGTTTGAGCTTGGGTATTACCTTCAGTTTTTTTAAAAGGGTGTCAGGTGCCTCTGCTTCGAAAAAGTCCGGGATTTCATCGCCAAGGGAATCGAGGTTGGGAACTTCCAGGGCCATGGACATTCGTTTATAGGATCCAAATGTATTCATAAGTACAGGCATATCGAATCCCTGGACATTTTCAAAGAGGAGCGCCGGGCCGAGCAGTTTGCAGACCCTGTCAGTGATCTCTGTTATCTCAAGGACCGGACTCACAGGCTCTTTGATCCTGACAAGTTCTCCATGTTTTTCAAGCTTCCTGATAAAATCCTGAAGATCGCAATATGCCATGGTTTAAGTTCCTCAATCCCTAAATTTAATCCGATCAAAGGGGCCGGTTGGGGGAATATATACATGAAATTGTTGGACGTGTTAAGTTAAATCCTTCCTATCTTACCTTTCTTGACGCTAACAGGCCAGTATGTTAATAGTTTTTCGCCAGTGGGGCTGTAGCTCAGCTGGGAGAGCGCTTGAATGGCATTCAAGAGGTCAGCGGTTCGATCCCGCTCAGCTCCACCAATTTGAAAAATTACTATGGCCGTTCACGGTTGAAAGGTTCAGGGTTCACGGAAAATTTAAGCCGTTGATTCATAAGTTCTGAATGGAGGTTGAATTTTAAGTAAAGATAACCTTGAACAGTGAACCTTATGAACCTTTGAACGCTCAGAGATTACTGTAAGGAGGGCCCTTTCCGGGTTTTTCTTAGTAAGCGGAGGTCCCTGCTAATGAGAAATCGGCCTTCTTCTGAAGCAGGGACCTTATTGTTTATGGTCCGGAGACCGGCGGGAAATGCCTGATTTCAAAAACAGGGATAAAGACCGGGACCGTGATTTCAAGCTCCGTGAAGAGGAGCTGATACTCAAGGTCACAAAGGAGATAGTGGTAAAATTTATAGAAATAGGGAAGCTCACACCCACTTCCTTTGAAGAGGTCTTCGAGCTTGTATATCGAACAGTTGCATCTGCCAAATCAAGACATGGCGGGTAACCATAGTTGACAGGTTCAGGGGTTCAAAGGTTCAGGGGTTTAAGGGTTTAAGGGTAACCGGTCACAGGGTGGGATTTTCTGGAAACGATTTGCGTTAGCCCTGCAGTTTTATCGGCTTTTGCAGCGGGGGAAACCCCGGCTCCGGAGCGAAGCGGAGGAGAACGGGGAGGGGGCAAGACTCCCCCGCTGCAAAAGCCTTATAAAACAAGGGGCGAGAGCATGTTGAAAGAAGATCCCACCCTGTGACCGGTTACGTTTGAGGTGCGAGGTTAGTTAAGGTTAACAAAAGAAAAGCAACCTTGAACGGTGAGCTTCTGAACCTTTGAACGCCTATCCCGTGTTCGAATCATCCTTTCAGTTCGTTGAGGGCGTCGCTTATCTCCTCTTGAAGCTCTTCTATCACCAATTCAGGAGAATCTGATCGGCTTATGGGCCTGCCGACTACGAGATAGTCAGCCCCGCTGGCAATTGCCTGTCTTGCAGTTGCTATTCTTTTCTGATCATCTTCCGGAAGCCTGCCGCTTTTGGAAGGTCTTATGCCGGGTGTAACAATGATGAAATCCTTTCCAAGCTCATTCCGGAGGTCGGCGACCTCAAGCCCTGAGCAGATTATTCCATCACAGCCAAGTTTCAGTGCATTTCTCCCCCGAAAGAGCACCAGCTCTTTTACGGTTTTCTCCTGTCCCGGCTCCCTGGTCTCCCGGTCACCAATGCTCGTGAGGACCGTAACTGCCAGCAGCTTTATATCTCCTTTGGCTTCATTAGCCGCCTTCAAAATCGGTCTGTTTCCGTGGACAGTCGCAAAGGTAATTCTATGGCCTCTGAGCTGTGCAACTGCCAGCGCTATTGTCTGTGGAACATCAAAGAACTTAAGGTCCAGCATCAGCTTGAATCCCTGGCGTGTAATCCAGTCCACAATTTCAAATCCACATGAAAGGAACAGTTGAAGACCGACCTTATAGAACCTGATTTTGTTGCCCAGCCGCTTTACCCAAGCCACGGCCTCCTCCGGCGTTGGCACATCAAGGGCAAAGATTATTCTCTCTTCCAGCGGAATATGGGTTGGGCGTTTTTTCATGTTTTTTACCTCCGTAGAGCAGAATCGATGCCGGCAATTGGTTCAAATGTCAAGGAATTTCAGCGGATGCGGTCCTGAAATGTCGACCAGGCTTAATGAGTGAGGATTCATTTTTTGTCTTGACAGCCGAGTTCTCTTGTGATAGGTGAATCCACCAAAGTCTTTGATATTAGACATGGACACAGTGTAAAAGCATTACCCTTGACAATATATTTGGAAAGGCCTATACACTGGCTATGACTGTATACCAAAGAAAAAATATTGGCTGCACCATATTTTAGTTATTACCTGATCGTGGTATAAATACTGAATTGGGATTCAGTGTTGTTTGAACGATCAGGTTGGGATTTGTTTTGAGAGGAGGGCTTTTGACATGATGAGCGGTTTTGAAACCATCGTCATGTATCTTGGCATGTCGCTGCTGGTAATTATTCTCATGCTTGCCGGGGCTTACGTTCTCGGGCCTTCTCGTCCCAGTGCCAGCAAGCAGAGTACTTACGAATGCGGTGTGCCGCTTTTGGACCCCAGTCGTACACGATACGATGTCAAATATTTCCTTGTTGCAATACTCTTTTTGGTATTCGATCTGGAAACAGTGCTGATCTATCCTTTGGCTGTCAGATATCATACCTTAGCTCAAGCCGGCTGGGGCATTTTTTTTGAGGTATTCATCTTTGTAGGGGTCTTGTTGGCCGGTCTTATATATGCCATTAAGAAAGGCGCCATAGAGTGGGATTAGGGGGATACTGAGTATGGCAACCGAGGCATACAACGGCGGCGGATGGATAGCCACCAAATTGGAGTGGCTGATCAACTGGGGACGGAAAAGATCACCATGGCCTCTTCCGTATGGTACTGCCTGTTGTGGCATTGAGATGATGTGCGCCCTGGCCGCAGGTTACGATATGGCGAGATTCGGGGCGGAGCGACCCAGCTTTTCACCCCGTCAGGCAGATGTGCTGATACAGGCAGGGACCATAACCATGAAGATGGCCCCTGTTTTCAAGAAGATATATGACCAGATGGCTGAGCCTAAATGTGTTATTTCCATGGGTGCCTGTGCCTGCAGTGGGGGTGTTTTCAGGACCTATTCCACGCTTCAGGGCATAGACAAGCTCGTACCTGTGGATATTTACATTCCGGGGTGTCCTCCCAGGCCTGAGGCCCTGTTGCAGGCCTTGTTGATGTTTATTAAAAAGACTGAGAAGAGCCATCCGATCATACATAAGAAGTACTCTGACTTGTTGGTGGGTACATAATCATGGATCTCAAGAAGAGAGTGGAACAGTGTCTCGGGCCTGAAAGCCTTGTTGTGGCCATGACCGAATGTCAAGGCGATGTGAGCGTAGAGGTCCCCAAGAGGAGACTGCTCGAAGCAATGCGCCTTTTGCGGGACACTCCGGATCTAGGTTTTGATTTCCTTAGTGACGTGTTCGGGGTGGATAACCTCGACCTGAATAAGCCCAAGAAAAAGCCCAAGAAGGCAGAAGAAGGCGAGGGTGCTGAGGCAGAAGAACCGAAAGAGAAAGGGCCGCTCCCGCCCCGCTTTGAAGTGGTTTACCTGTTGCTTTGCCTTGAACGAAATGAGCGTCTGCAGGTGAAGGTGCGCGTGTCAGAGGATGATATGGAGGTGGACAGCCTGACTTCCATGTGGAAGGCCGCAACCTGGCCCGAACGGGAGGCGTTTGACATGTATGGCGTACGCTTTAAAGGTCATCCCAATCTCAAGAGACTCCTGATGTGGGACGATTTTCCGGCCCACCCGCTTCGCAAGGACTATCCCTTGGAAGGGCAGGGGGAAGAGCGTCACCTGATATACGAAGATTAGGAGAAATGAAGGTGAATCAGAATCCTACTCCTCAGACCGGTCACGAAACAGGTGACTATGTAACTGTTAATATCGGCCCTTCTCATCCGGCCATGCACGGTACTCTCCGTGTAATTACTCTGACAGACGGAGAGTACATAATTAAGGCCGACCCAGAGATAGGATATCTACACCGTGGCGTGGAGAAGCTGGGCGAAAACCTCACCTATCATCAATTCATTCCTATTACTGACAGACTCAATTACTGTTCCGCCATTCCCAACAATGTCTCATACGAGATGGCCGTTGAGAAGTTGATGGGGATCGAGGTGCCTGAGAAGGCTCAGCTTATCCGGGTAATCATGATGGAACTGGCCAGGATCGCAGATCACCAGGTCTGCGTGGGGATCCTTGGCGTGGATTTAGGGGCCTTTACGCCCTTCTTCTATCTCATCATCCAGCGTGAGGAGATCTACGAGATATTCGAGTGGTTCAATGGGGCAAGGCTGACCAATACCTTTGGCCGCATAGGCGGAGTGGATGCCGATCTGCCTGATGACTTCGAGGAGAGGTGGGAAGAGCTCAAGCCCAATGTGCGAAAGGCCAACGAAGAAACTGAAAAGCTCCTCACCCACAACCGCATCTGGATGGATCGTACGATAGGAGTCAGTGCTTTTTCTGCAGAAGACGCTCTGAACTGGGGCTTTACAGGCCCTTGTCTCAGGGCGTGCGGCGTCAAGAGAGACCTTCGGAAGGACGAGCCATACTGCATGTATGACAAATTTGACTTTGAAGTGCCAGTAGGAAAGAACGGCGATGTATTTGATCGTTATAAGGTACGTATGATCGAGATGGAGCAATCGATCAGGATTATTGACCAGGCTTACAAGCTATATAAGGAGATGCCTGCAGACGCCCCTCTTATGGCAAGGGTGCCCAAGACCATCAAGCCCCCGGCAGGCGAAGTATATAGTGCTCTTGAGTCTCCCAACGGGGAGTTGGGTTTCTTTGTAAAAAGCGATGGTTCCGCCAATCCTTATAGAATCAGGATAAGGCCTCCATGCTATATGATCTATCAGGCCTTTCCTGAGTTGGTTAAGGGGGAGCTGATAGCCGACCTGGTTGCCTGTCTCAGTAGTCTTAACGTTATTGCCGGCGAGTTGGACCGGTAAGGAGGCTGATGCCCATGGATGACTGGCTGATTGCGATTATTAAGGTAGTTTGCATCTGGGTATGGGTATTGCTCATAGCCGTGGTCATGACCTGGGTGGAAAGGCGTGGTGCAGCTATGATACAGGACAGGCCGGGTCCCAACCGCGCCGGTCCTTTCGGATTGTTCCAGCCCATAGCGGACGGAATCAAGCTCTTCACCAAGGAAGAAATAATACCTGCAAGATCCCAGAAGCTCCTCTATATCCTGGGTCCTTTGCTTTTTTCTCTTCCGGCCTTTTCGGCTTATGCGGTTGTGCCTTTTGGAGACAAGATCATTCTTGGAGGCAAGGAGATAATACTCCAGGTCTCAGATGTAAATATCGGATTTCTTTTCATATTGGCCATTGGTTCCATGGCGGTCTACGGTATAATACTGGGCGGCTGGGGCTCTACCAACAAATATTCGATCCTTGGAGGTCTGAGATCTACTGCCCAGATGATTTCATATGAAGTACCCCTGGGGCTGTCTCTGCTGGCTGTGGTGTTCGTATACGGTACCTTCAGCCTCAGGGAGATCTCTCTTGCCCAGCAGGGCACTTTTTTGGGATTTCTCCCAAACTGGGGGATATTCAAGCAGCCTCTGGGATTTATTCTGTTTATTGTGGCTGCCTATGCGGAGGCCAACCGGGTGCCGTTTGACTTGCCGGAGGCGGAAAGTGAAATTGTCGCAGGCTACCATACGGAATATGGCTCAATGCGACTGGGGCTTTATCTGTTCGGGGAGTATGTAAACCTGGTAACGATATCCGGCGTGATTGTCGCCCTGTATTTTGGCTCCTGGCATTTACCGTATATTAACTTAGGCGCATATCTCGGGCCCGTGCTCTGGGGGATAGTCTCTTTTTGCATATTTTTCCTGAAGGTATCGTTCTTCCTGTGGCTGTTTGTGTGGGTCAGGTGGACATTGCCTCGGTTCAGGTATGATCAGGTTATGGGTCTGGGGTGGAAGGCGTTGATTCCTCTTGCTTTGTTCAATATCTTTATTACCGCGCTGTTTATTCAGCTTACGGTCTAGTCGGAGCACATTATGGCCAAACCGGTTGTCAAAAAGGAATATACCCTGGGTGAACGGATCTATCTGTGGGAGATCCTTAAGGGTTTGAGGCTGACGTGGAGACACTTTGTGTTTAATGTAAGGGCCTCGTTCAGGCCTGGGCCCCATACGATTCCAACGTGCTGGCAGTACCCGGAGGATCGCACCAGAGAGATATCTCCTGTCTTCCGCGGCGAACATATGCTGCAGCGGGACGATAAGGGCAGGGAGAAGTGCATTGCGTGCGGGATGTGCGCAAAGATCTGTCCGGCCAAGTGCATCACCATAAAGAAGGGCAAGCGAGAGGAGGGCGAGGAAGATAAGTATGCCGCCAAGACATATCCTGCATCCTTTGAAGTAGACCTCCTGCGGTGCATCTTCTGCGGTTTTTGCCAGGAGGTATGCCCCAAGCAGGCCATTGTCTTGGGCCAGAATTTCGAGCTTGCCAGGTATACCAGAGAGGAATGTATTCTGGATAAACGCAGACTGCTCGCAAATTATCGAAAGGCCAAGGAAGAGGGCAGGCTCAGGCCGCCAAGGAAGCCTGTTCCAGTTGTTCCTGCTCCGCCTAAGCCGGAGAAGGATAAAAAGGCCGGGGGTGCCGAGGCCAAGAAAGGCAAGGCTGCGGTCGCAGGCAAGGCCAAGAAGAAGCCGATTGCAAAGAAGAAGGCCGCCGAGAAGCCTGAAGGCGCTGAGAAGGCGGAATAAATCAGGTGCTGAAAGAAGGTTGTGCACCTTGTTTATCAGAGGAATCGGGGGGATTGATATGGATCTATATTTCTGGATATTTGCTGCTATTGCAGTGATTGCGGGGCTGTTTACCATAGCAGCAAGGGATGCATTGCCCAGTGCCATGGGGCTGCTTACGGTCTTTATTTCTCTTGCAAGCCTGTATCTCCATCTTCATGCCCCCCTGCTTGCTATTTTCCAGGTAGCCATTTATGCCGGGGCCATTCTGGTCCTGATAGTATTTGTCATAATGCTCCTCATGACCCCTGGTGAAAGGTTTGCAACTATCCAGGCCAATGTCTCATACAGGATCTTCGGTGCAATACTTGGGTTGTGCCTGATTGGTTTGATGGCAGTCGGGACAAAGGGCGTGTCCGACATAATGGCTATGAAGGGAATTTTTGAAGGATTCGGGAATCCATCTATTTTTGGCGATCTGTTTTTCCATGACTTTTTGCTTCATTTCGAGGTTGTATCCGTACTCCTGCTTGTAGCAATGATTGGCGGGATCTATCTGTGTAAGAAGAAACTTTAAGAGAGGGCTGAATGGCAACGCTCACACACTATATAGTTTTGTCATCAATACTCTTTGGCTTGGGGGCCATTGGCTTTTGTACCAGGAGAAATGCCTTGATCCTGTTTATGTCTATTGAGCTTATGCTCAATGCAGTAAATCTGATGCTGGTGGCCTTTTCCAATTTTAGGGCCGATATGGCAGGACAGGTTATGGTGCTTTTTATCTTTGCGGTAGCTGCGGCTGAGGTTGCTGTGGGCCTTGCGATACTAATAGGCCTCTTCCGGCATGTGCGGGAGGTGGACATAACTAAGTTTAATGTCTTGAAATGGTAAAGAATCTGTATTCACCTACTTCTGTCTTTTGCTGCGCAAACAGCCTGTCTATGTAGGGAGAGCTATTCATGGAAGGTTATCTGTTTCTCATACCACTTATACCTTTTACAGGATTTCTGATTAATGGCCTGTTGGGGCAAAGGATCGGGAGAGCCGGTGTTTACTGTATTGGCTGTTCCAGTATAGGTCTGGCCTTTCTGTTTTCCATTCTGGCCGTATACGAAATGGCATGCAGCCCGGCTGAAGACAGGTTGCTGGTACAGGTTTTATGGAATTGGATGAGCATAGGCAATCTTAATATTGATATTTCCTTGATGATTGATCCGCTTTCCGCTGTAATGATTCTGGTAGTCACCGGCGTGAGCTTTGTCATTCATATATATAGTATGGGCTACATGGCACATGACGAGTCATATTGGAGGTTTTTTGCGTACCTGAATATGTTCGTCTTTTTCATGATAATGCTGGTCCTGGGTTCCAGCTATATAGTGATGTTTGTCGGCTGGGAAGGTGTAGGCCTTGCTTCATATCTCCTGATCGGTTTCTGGTACAAAGAGAACGTCAATGCGGATGCGGGCAAGAAGGCCTTTATTGTAAACAGGATCGGGGATTTCGGCTTTCTCCTGGGAATGTTCCTGATGTTCATTACCTTTGGCTCTCTGTCTTATTTTGATGTGTTTCCAAAGGCAGTTCACATGTATGAGCATGGGATGCTGGCCATGAACTCACCGGTCGTGATAGCCATATGCCTCCTGCTTTTCCTGGGGGCAACCGGAAAATCGGCACAGATCCCCTTGTTTGTCTGGCTTCCGGATGCCATGGCAGGTCCGACCCCGGTTTCGGCACTTATCCATGCTGCCACCATGGTGACCGCCGGTGTCTATATGGTGGCAAGAACCAACATTCTCTATACGCTGGCACCTACCGCGTTACTGGTATTGGTATTGATGTCAGCGGCCACTGCCTTTATAGCTGCAACGATCGGTATCCTGCAGAACGATATCAAGAGGGTCCTTGCATACTCTACGGTGAGCCAGCTTGGGTATATGTTCATAGGTGTGAGTGTGGCCGCATACGGGGCAGGTATATTTCATCTCATGACCCATGCCTTTTTCAAGGCCTGCCTGTTCCTTTGCTCCGGCTCGGTCATTCATGCCATGGGCGGGGACCAGGATATGAGGAGTATGGGAGGCCTTTGGAAGAAGGTGCCTATCACATATGTCACCATGCTTTTTGCCACCATAGCTATTGCAGGTGTTCCTCCTTTTGCGGGGTTCTTCAGTAAGGATGAGATCTTGTGGAAGGCTTTCACGTTCCCGTATTATCCCCTTGTAGGTAAGATCGTCTGGTTTATCGGCGTTCTTGCTGCCGGAATAACGGCATTCTATATGTTCAGGCTCATTTTCATGACCTTCCACGGCAAGTTCCGCGGCACTGAGGAGCAGGCCCGTCATTTACATGAATCGCCATTAAGCATGACAGGTCCTCTCATGGTTCTTGCTTTTGGGTCGGTATTCGGAGGCTGGCTGGGAATACCGCATCTGATAGGCAGCTACTTCGGCCATGTCCCCAATGTGCTCGAAAACTTCTTTGAGCCGGTATTTGAACACTCACATAAAATAATCGCTGCTTATGCAGGCGTACAGCACTATTCCAGCTCTGTAGAGTGGATGCTTATGGCCGTTTCGGTGGCCATAGCCATTGGCGGTATTTCCCTGGCTTATCATATCTATATTCGTCGTGCTGACGTACTTCCCGACAGGCTTGGCGAGACCTATTCCCTGTATCACAGGCTTGTCTATAACAAGTACTATGTTGACGAAATATACTACTACATGGCTGTCCTTCCGTTTTATTATCTCTCAATGTTCTTATGGAAGGTCGTGGATGCGTTCTGTATCGACGGCGTAGGAGTAAATGGACAGGCATGGTGGGTACAGAGGGGATCAGGTGCTGTAAGGCTGGTCCAAAATGGTTATGTGCAGACCTACGGTGCATTTATGCTTCTTGGGCTTGTTGTAATGCTCTGGTTTTTCATTGTGTAAAATCGGCTGGATTTGCATATATGGGACAGGGTCTGGAAAGAGCGGTTATGGAGTGCAACAAAATAAAAGGATCGAAGGGTAAATTATGAATGCTCCCATATTAACCTATGTAACCTTCTTACCTCTGTTGGGAGTGCTGGCTGTTCTCTTTATCCCGCAGCAGAGTGAATCAGGGAAGAATGCCATTCGCTGGGTATCAATGGTAATATCCACATTGGTGTTTATTGTTTCGCTGAGATTGTACTTTGGTTTTGACCCGGACATAGCAGGGTTCCAGTTCATAGAGAAATATACATGGATCCCCAGCTATGGAATCACATATTTTATGGGTCTGGATGGTCTTGCATTCTGGCTTGTGCTTTTGACTACCTTTCTTACTCCGATTACGATCCTTTCAACCTGGACGGCCATTACAAAAAGGGTGAAGGAGTTCCAGGTATCAATGCTGGTCCTCGAGACAGCAATGCTGGGGACCTTTGTATCTCTGGATCTCTTTCTTTTCTATGTGTTTTGGGAGCTCATGCTCATTCCGATGTACCTCATCATAGGTGTTTGGGGCGGGGAACGAAGGATTTACGCCGCAATCAAATTCTTCCTGTTTACGGCAGTTGGATCGTTCCTCATGTTGGTGTGCATCATCGGCCTTGTTTATTTCCACCGCCAGGAAACCGGTGAGCTGACCTTCAACCTGCTCTCTTTATACAATACGAATCTGGCAAGGACGTATGAAATACTATTCTTCGGCGCCTTTGCTCTGGCATTTGCAATCAAGGTCCCGATGTTTCCATTCCATACATGGTTGCCGGATGCCCATGTTGAGGCACCGACTGCCGGTTCAGTGATCCTGGCTGGCATCCTCCTGAAGATGGGTACCTATGGGTTTTTCCGGTTTGCAATGCCGCTTTTCCCTGAGGGGTCGGCTTTTTTTGCCCCGCTCATTATAGCCCTTGCGATAATAGGCATTATTTACGGGGCGATGGTGGCCATGGTGCAGCCGGATATAAAGAAACTGGTGGCGTATTCTTCCGTATCCCATCTTGGTTACTGCATGATCGGGCTTTATGTCTTGAACCGTCATGGTGTTGAGGGCTCGGTCCTCCAGATGATCAACCACGGCATTTCAACCGGCGCCCTGTTCCTTCTTGTGGGCGTAATCTATGAAAGACGCCATACCCGTTTGATTGCGGAATATGGAGGAATTTGCAGGCAGATGCCTGTTTATGCCTCTATCTTTTTCCTTATAACCCTGTCAAGTGTAGGGTTTCCTACTACTAACGGGTTTATTGGCGAGTTTCTTATCCTGTTAGGGGTCTTTGAAGTGAACAAGGTTGCTGCCGTGCTGGCAGCTACCGGTGTAATACTTGGTGCAGTTTATATGTTCTGGATGTATCAGAGGGTCTTTTACGGCAGGATCTCAAACCCGAAGAACGAAAACCTTAAGGACTTGAACCTCAGGGAATTGGCCTATCTCCTTCCACTGGTTGCACTGGTATTCTGGATAGGCCTGTATCCCAATTTCTTCCTGAACAAGATGCACAGTTCCGCGGATCACTTTATCAGTCGGGTCAAGATATCTGCACCTGAGCTCCCTGGTTCGGCTGCAGGGCATCATGCCTCTGGTGACAAGACGCCTTTATATGTGAGTGCGGCTAAGGAGTGATAAATATGAGCGACCTTGGATTTTCCTTTAGCCTGAGCCAGCTATGGCAGGTAGCTGGGGGACAGATAATCCTTATTATTGCCGGCCTTGTGCTTATTTTTGTTGATCTTTGGCTATCAAGAAATAATAAAGGGTCAGACCATGTAATGACAATGGGTTGGCTCACTGTTTTAAGCTTTTTGGTCGCTTTGTGGTATATGACCGGCCATGAGTGGACACTAAACGAAATAGTGTTGATCGGGGTCTTCTCCACAGAGAAGTTTTCCGTATTCGTGTCGTGTGTAATATTGATGTCCGGCATATTTGCGAGCCTGATGAGTATAGGCTATTTGCGGAACAATCAACTGGTCAGATCAGAATATTTCATCCTCCTTTTATTTGCAGTTTATGGCGCCATAGCCATGGTCCAGTCGGTTGACCTGCTCATGATGTTTATTGCCCTTGAGGTCATGTCCCTTTCGGTATATGTCCTGGCTGCGTTCCTGAAGAACGACAGGAGGTCACAGGAAGGGGCCCTGAAGTATTTCCTTCTCGGGAGTTTTGGGTCTGCGTTCTTCCTGTTCGGGGTTGCACTGATGTTCGGCCTGACCGGCACTGTCAATATCACAAAGATCGCTCAGGTGCTTGCCGCAGGTTCTCTTTTTGAGCATCCCGGGGTACTTGTTGCCATGGCGTTGCTCATGTCAGGACTGTTTTTCAAAATGGCCCTTGTACCATTCCATATGTGGACCCCGGATGTCTATGAGGGCAGTCCTGCGGTTATAACCGGATTTATGGCCACGGCGGTGAAGGCCGGGGCCTTTGGGATATTTATCAAGCTCTTGAGCGTTAGCTTTACCCCGATTCTTGTACACAGCGGGCAACCCGAGTTCCAATCCACTGTCAACCTGGCGGCTTTGGCAGTCTACTGGAAACCCCTGTTGTGGTGGCTGGCCCTCATTACCATGTTTATTGGCAACCTGGTTGCAGTATCCCAGCGGAATGTGAAACGCATGCTGGCCTATTCCTCCATAGCACATGCCGGATACATGGTCTTGGGGATCCTTGCAGCCAATGATGAAGGCCGTATGGGCGTGCTGTTTTATCTCTTTGCGTATACGCTGATGAATATGGGGGCCTTTGGCGTGCTTTATCTGCTGGATGGTCAGGAGGGTAAGGCCCAGACCCTGGAAGATTACCAGGGGTTGGGATTTAAGTATCCCGCTCTCAGCTTTCTGATGTCCCTTTTCCTGGTTTCCATGGCCGGGCTTCCTCCCACTGCCGGTTTTATCGGTAAGTTCTATTTGTTTGCAGCGGCCATAAAAGAAGGATACCTGCTCCTTGCCGCGCTGGGTATAATGACCTGTGTTATCGGGGCCTATTACTACCTGCGGGTGATATGGATGCTGTATATGATGGAGCCGTCCAGGGAGGTCGTGGCCGGCAGGGTTGGCTTTACTTCAATGATAGCATTGATTGCCGCTGCCCTTGGAATCATGTATTTTGGGATATTACCAGAAGGGCTGGCACAAGTGGCTAACGTTGCCCAGCAAAGTCTTGCCATGGTCTTCTGAAAATCCGGTTTCCTGTTTCCCTCCTCACCCTCGGACTTATTGAGGTAACCGATCACAGGGTGCCTCTTTTTCCAACATGCTCTCGCCTCTTGTTTGCGGTTGGGGAGAAAGTAATTATGGATTTTGTGCGTATCAGCAGAACTGAGATCGAGACCTCACGCATTGCTCTCGGTACATGGGCTATAGGAGGCTGGATGTGGGGAGGTACTGAGGAACAGCAGGCTGTGAACACCATTCGTACTGCCCTGGACCTGGGTATCAATCTTATCGACACGGCACCGGTCTATGGATTCGGGAAATCAGAAGAGCTCGTAGGCAGAGCCCTGGCTGAATACGGAAATAGGGACCAGGTAATAATTGCCACAAAGGCGGGACTGGAATGGGATGATAAGGGGAGAGTTGTCAGAAATTCTTCCCGGCAACGGATACTTGCTGAGATCGGGGACTCTCTTCGCAGGCTCCGGACTGACTATATCGATATCTACCAAATCCACTGGCCAGACCCTGCAACGCCATTTAGGGAAACTGCAGAAACTATGCAAGATCTTTATATGGAAGGTAAAATCAGGGCCATAGGAGTAAGCAACTATACCCCGCAACATATGGATGCATTCAGAAAGTATTCTGAGCTTCACACCAGCCAGCCACCTTACAATCTGTTCGAACGGAAAATCGAGGATAATATTCTCCCATACTGTATTGATAACGATATTACGACACTGGTCTATGGCCCACTGTGCCGGGGTCTTCTTACAGGCAGAATGCAAAAGGAGACCGAGTTTTTGGGAGATGATCTCCGAAAAATAGATCCAAAATTCAGGCAGCCCCGGTATGATCAATATTTGAAGGCTGTTGCCCGGCTGGATGAATATGCCCGAAAAAACTTTGGGAAAGGTGTATTACACCTGGCTATAAGGTGGCTGCTGGATAGACCGGGAGTAAACATTGCCATTTGGGGAGCAAGGCGGCCGGATCAGCTTGATCCGGTTTCAGACACTTTGGGATGGAAATTAGACAACTCGTCTATGGAAGCCATTGATGAAATACTGAAAGAGACGGTAATTGATCCCATAGGACCTGAGTTCATGGCTCCTCCGGCTTCCGTATCTTGATATTCTGGATAGGAGATGAGACGTATCCCATCACAGGGTACGTAAGTGCACCCCCGTCTGATAACCAAATACCTGATCTACAAATTGGAAGATCCGTTAAAACAGGTCCATTTGCACCACCCTGTCTTTTGAAGAAGTCTTTGTCTTTGAGGACCGTAACTCTTTTCTCTCTTCTTCGGAAAATATGCTGATCTTTCCATAGAGTCCGTCGTGACCGGGGCTTATCTTTATCTCACCATTTCTCATGCGCAGTATTCCCTCCAAGATCCTGTCAGGGACAAAGTGCCGAAGCTCCCCGGCATCCTTCCAGAGGAGTATGTCCATTTCAGATCCTCCAAGCTGAATCAGTCTCTGGTACTCTTTTTTCACCCTGCCTGTGATGCTGCGCACGCCGAATGCCTCAGCGACAATCTCCTCGAGAGGCACAAGATGCACACAGGGTCTTGCGGTTTCAGGAATAAAGCCCTCAGGCCTGTCGGCAAGCTCCTCTATCCGATGCAGAACGCCTACTGTGAGATTCTGGCCGCATACCGGACACTTGCCTTTGTGTTCGATGGTCTCCTTTGGCTTCATGCAGACACCACAGGCCCTGTGACCATCATAGTGATATTTACCCTCTTCCGGGAAAAACTCGATGGTCCCCTCAAAGCCACGGCCCGGATCCTTGATGGCAGCAGTAATTGATTCATAGGTGAGTCCGCAGGAAAAGCAATTTGCCTCCCTTGCCAGTTTGGAGGGAGAATGGGCATCGGAGTTTGAAATCAGTGTGTATTGATCCAGGGCGGATAGGCGCCAGTTCATCTGAGGATCTGAAGAGAGTCCGGTCTCCAGGGCGAAAATATGCCCGCTCTGTTCCTCAAAGCACTCTTCCAGTGTATCAAAGCCGGATTTTGCACCAAACAGGGAAAACCATGGGGTCCAGATATGTGCCGGCACTACAAGGCAGTCAGGTGATACCTCCATTACTATTTTGACAAGCTCCTTTACCGGAAAGCCAAAGATTGGACGGCCATCTGAAGATATGTTCCCTATTGACCCAAGACGGTCCTGGATCTCCTCTGCCACCTGGAAATCAGGTGCGAAAAAGACCGTATGTATCCTGCGGCTCCTTCCGCCCTGTGTAAAGATATTGGATATCTCAGAGGTGAGGATGAATTTAGTCCCCTCAGGGTCATCCTTGCAGACATATAGTCCTGTACCCTCAGGCTCCAATTTCTCCCTTAATTCATCAAGATAGCGCGGATGGGTGAAGTCACCCGTGCCGACAACAGACAACCCTTTCTGCTTGGCCACACGATTGACAACAGCAGGGTGCATATCAGGACTTGTGGCCCTGCTGAAGTGGGAATGGATGTGAAAGTCAGCAAGAAAAACGCCTTTTCTGATTGAAAAAACCGGATGAGTCATTTTTAACCTCTGCGGTAAAATTAAGTTTTTTTACTCCTCTGCGGATATCAAGTATTGACCGCCGGGATACAAAAGTTTAGCTTACCTTGTATCTTTAGTCATTAAATATCCATTTTCAGGAGAAAGCTGTGCAGGATGAATTGGGACTATATTACCATCCAATCCTTGAGAATAAAAAGATCCGCATGTATGTCCGGGCCGGTTCTGATAGTATAGAATTCAGGATGTGGAATGCGGATGATCCCGGTATGTGGGATGATCATGGCTGGGTTGAATGGCCCGCAATTCAGCAGGCAGCCGATCTCTATAAGGAAGAGGGAAGGGGAAAGCCCCCGCTCCATCTCTATGATATTGAAATAGCAGTACGCTTGCTGAAAGATAGTTTATGATTCCGCTGAAAAACCCAATCTGCGGCGTTGCTTCAATTTTCCACTCACTGCGGCGTACGATAAGTACGCCTCGTTTCCGGAAAATTTTGCGCCTTGCATCTGCCTGCCGGCAGGCAGGTCCCGGGCCTGAACTTCTGAACCCGGAACCTGTGAATGCCTTCATATTTAAATGGGCCTTAGAGATTGACAGAACACATTAGCAGATCACCTCTTAGTAATATTGATTGGTTTTTCCCTGGAATTTCAGGGCATTATAAAGGTCTCTTCATCAAGGATTCTGATATGTGGACGGCCCTTGACCGGCTTAATGAATATATATGCAAGCTCATCAGGCCAAACATCGAGGAAATCTTGATACCGGGGGTCCCCATATCCGCACATCTGGTCTTGCTGCCGCAGGGCTGGATGCGTGATGGCTTTGAGGTTGTGTGCAATGAGGCCACTAAAGGCAAGCTCGAAGTACGGGTTAACGGAGAACCTGTTCCACAGGCCTCTCTTGTCTGCGCAGGCACGGTATTTACAGATGACCGGATACAGATAGGAGAAGGAGTTCTTATTGAATCCGGTGCAATGATCAAGGGCCCGAGCATTATTGGGGACCACACGGAGATCAGGCACGGGGCCTACATGCGCGGAGACTGCCTGATAGGAAAAAATTGTGTGGTCGGGCATACTACTGAGCTTAAGCATTCCGTGTTTTTAGACGGGTCAAAGGCCGGGCACTTCGCCTATATCGGTGACAGTATCCTTGGCAGAAATGTAAACCTCGGAGCGGGCACCAAACTTGCCAACATGCGTTTTGCACCTGGAAATGTATTCATAAAAATAGAAGGGAGTTCAATTGATACCGGAAGGCGTAAGCTTGGGGCCATCCTTGGGGACAATGCACAAACCGGATGTAATTCCGTTATAAATCCGGGTACACTGGTCGGGCTGGATTCCATAATAGCCCCGAATACCACGGTAAGGCCCGGGCTTTACGCACCTCGTTCCGTAATCCGCTAGCCCTCGAGCTTTAATGCAAGTTCTCTCGTCTTTCATTTCATAAAAGAATTCACATAGAAAAGGAGAAATAGATGAAACCAGGTAATTCATGCAGCTTTACCATCAAGATGTTTTTGGCATTAGCGGGATTTTTTTTGATCTTTGGCCTTTACGGCAGCACTTTTGCGTCTGAAAAAAAGGAGAATATCCTTGCGCAGGTGGGTCCGTATAAGCTCACTCTTGAAAAATTTGAGAATCAGATCCAGTCCCTGCCGCCTCAGCTTCAGATGGCCTTGCTCAGAAATCCCCATCTGAAAGAGCAGTTCCTGGACAGGTGGGTAGATATTACTCTCATAGCCCAGGAAGCCAGGGATAGAAAGCTGGATCAGGACCCTGAGGTTCAGGCCAAAATAGAGGATATCATGAATGCCGTTCTGGCACAGGAATTCTTGCACAGGGAGATGGATGGCAAGGTCAGGATAACTGACGACGAGATCGAGACCTATTATAAGGGCCATAAGGATGAATTCACCAGTCCCGAGTCCGTGAAGGCAAGTCATATCCTGCTGAAGGTCCCGAAGGGGGCAGATGATAAGGCATGGGAAGAAGCCGAGTCAAAGGCCGAGGACATTAAGAAAAAACTGGAAAATGGCGAAGACTTTGCCAAACTCGCAAAGAAGTATTCAGATGATCCTGGTTCCAGGGACAAGGGCGGTGATCTGGGCTTTTTCACCAAGGGGCGCATGGTACCTGAATTCGAGTCTGCAGCCTTTTCTCTCAAGCCGGGTGAATTGAGTGATCCCGTAAAGACTGAGTTCGGATACCATATTATAGAAGTGAAAGAAAAAAAGGCGGCCAGCACAAAAACCCTTCAGGCGGTTCAGGCCCAGATAAGACAGAGGCTGCAAAAGGAAAAGCAGCAGCAGTTGCAAGATGAGCTAATTAAAAAGCTGAAGGTTAAATATCCGGTAAAGGTCAACAAAGATCTCCTCGCTGAGGATAAATCGCAGGAAGACGCGGCCCAGCCGAAAAAATAAGGGGGCGGCTTGCAGGAAGTTTTCAAATGGTATCCTTACTGGTATCCTTCACGACAAGTCAAAAGTGGTTTATATTTTGTTGATCTTGTATTTTGGTAATGAAATTTGAAACTGGAAATTTGAAATCAGGTAATGGTAACTTCTCAATAATCCAGGGCTAGTTTGGGTTCCCCCTCACCCTGCCCCTCTTGGGGGAGAGGGTTTGGGTGAGGGGACTATGCAGGAGCGGTTTGCCTTTTGCAGGGTTTCGATCGTGGGCCGGATTGTACTGCCTCTCCGGTCCGCGGTGAGTGAGCTTTGAAACCCGGAAAAAGGCAAACCGCTCCAAGTCAGGATATAACGGGTTCACCGGATATTTACTTTTAGTTTCGACATTTAATTTTTCGAAAAAAATGTATAAATTGATGAATGAAGAATGTCTCTCGAATTTACCTCTTCTTGACACCTCTCCGGCCAGTTTCTACCGTATAGTTCATGGATAAAGGACGCCGCAGACTGGTATTTTCCGCCATTTATTGGATCATCGGGCTTATTCTTATTCTCAGCCTGCCGACTTTATGGCTTCACATGCAGACAAGAGAGGTTTCCTATGCCCAGTTCAAGAACATGTTGAGGGAAGGAAAGGTTCTGGAAGTACGCATGGATCAGAAAGAGATCCGGGGTATCCTTTATATAGGTCGTGCAGCCGGCCTTTCGAGACTGCGGGCAAAACTTCAGGAGATGGAGCAGGTAAAGATAATAGATAATGCCCCGCTGACAAAGGAAAAACAGCCTTCTCTGCAGGAACTCTACAGCCGGCTCAGGAAACTGGCTGAGCAGAAGGGCGATTTAATGCTCTTTCGTACCTTAAGGGTTGATGACCCCAAACTTGTAGATGAACTGGATGCCAAAGGGGTTGAATATTCAGCAGTGCATGAGAGCGTCCTTGGCCAGCTTTTCTGGAGCACAATCCTGCCCATACTTTTCTGGGTCGGGCTTTGGTTTCTGCTTATCAAGGGTATGGGAAGGCCTGGAGCAGGAATGCTTTCATTTGGCAAATCAAAGGCGAAAATTGCCATGGAGAAAGATACCGGCGTACGGTTCGAAGATGTGGCCGGATGCGATGAATCCAAAGAGGAACTGAAAGAAGTAGTGGAATTCCTGAAAGAGCCCAAGAAGTTCGAGCAATTGGGAGCCAAGATACCCAAAGGCGTGCTCCTCCTGGGTCCTCCCGGAACCGGCAAGACCCTGCTCGCAAGGGCACTGGCCGGCGAGGCGGGGGTCCCATTTTACAGCATATCCGGCTCGGAATTCATTGAGATGTTTGTGGGCGTCGGAGCCGCCAGGGTGAGAGACCTCTTTAACCAGGCCAAGAAAAACACTCCGTGCATAATCTTCGTTGACGAGATTGACGCCATAGGTAAATTCCGTGGCGGCGGAATAATGGGAGGCGGCCACGAGGAAAGGGAGCAGACCCTGAATCAGCTCCTTGTGGAGATGGACGGTTTTGAACCCAACCTCGGGGTAATCCTGCTTGCTGCAACCAACCGTCCCGAGATCCTGGATCCGGCCCTCCTGCGTCCCGGCAGGTTCGATCGCCAGGTAATACTCGATGCCCCTGACATGCAGGGCAGGGAAGCAATACTCAAGGTCCACTCCCGCGGTAAACCTTTGGCCCCTGGAACAGATCTCAAGACCATCGCCATCAGGACACCGGGGTTCTCCGGGGCCGACCTCGCAAATATCATGAACGAGGCAGCCCTTCTTGCAGCAAAACATGGTTCAAAACAGATCACCCAGGCCCATATCGAAGAAGCGGTTGAAAAGGTGTTCGCCGGTCCGGAACGAAAGAGCCGGGCTCTCGGGGAAAAGGAGCGCAAACGCGTGGCCTATCATGAGGCCGGCCATGCCCTCGTGGCATTTCATTGCCCCGACGCCCCGCCGGTCGCCAAGATCTCCATCATACCGAGGGGCAAGGCGGCTCTTGGCTATACACTTCAGTTGCCAGAGGAAGAGCGGTACCTTATGACCAAGAGCGAACTCCTGGACAAGATATGTGTATCCCTTGGAGGGCGCGCCGCTGAGGAGATAGTTCTGGGAGAGGTGAGCTCCGGGGCACAGAATGACCTGGAAATGGCCACGGAAATAGCCAGAAGCATGATATGCCGCTTCGGAATGAACGAAAAGGTCGGGCCTGTGGCCCTTTCCAGGGAAACCAGTCCCTTTCTGAAGACCCCTGGTTTCCCGCAGCACACAGAACCTTTGAGCCCCGAACTCGCCTCAGAAGTGGACAGGCAGGTCAGACAACTGTTGAGCGAGCAAAGTGATAGGGCCAGAAAAATCATAGAAGAGCATCGGGGCTCCCTTGAGAAAGTGGCTGAGCGCCTGCTCGTTAAAGAGATAATGAGTAAGGATGAGTTCTGCAAAATCGCAGGAGAGACAGAAGAAAAAGACCCTGAATAATAAAAAATGTTAAGGAGAAAAACAATATGTACCCGGAGAGCAATCTGAAAACATTTGTGCAGTTTAACCTTGTCAGGATGCTGGCAGCGATACTGTTGGTATTGAGTTGTGCTGCAAACAGTTTTGCATCAGATATCGATGACCAGAACATAGCCCTGCTGGACAGGACGGCCAAGGCCTTTGCCGCCGTGGTTAAAAAGGCCGTGCCGGCCGTGGTATTTGTCCGGGTTGAAAAGACAGTGGAAAGTCGCGGTACGGCGTCACCCTTTCAGTTTCAGGATCCGTTTGACTTCTTTAATGATCCGTTTTTTGAGCGTTTTTTTGGCCCCCACTTTCAGCCGAGACGGAGAATGCCCAGAAAATTCCAGCAGAGGGGGCAGGGCTCAGGCTTTATCATCAGCAAAGACGGCTACATCCTTATCAATAACCATGTGGTTGGAGACGCTGACCTCATCAAGGTAAAGCTGTCTGACGGCAGGGAGTTCAAGGCCAAGGTGATAGGGACGGATCCGCAGTCCGACGTGGCAGTCATAAAGATAGACGCAACGAATCTGCCCGTGCTCCGCCTGGGCGACTCGGACAAGCTCGAGGTGGGAGAGTGGGTCATAGCCATAGGCAATCCCTTTGGTCTCAGCCAGACGGTCACTGTAGGCGTGGTCAGCGCCAAGGGCAGAAGCCGTATAGGCATCAACGACTATGAGGACTTTATACAGACGGATGCCGCCATAAATCCGGGTAATTCAGGCGGACCACTTGTTAACATCCACGGAGAGGCCGTAGGTATGAACACTGCCATATTCTCCAGGAGCGGCGGTTATATGGGTATAGGTTTCGCTATACCCATAAATATGGCAAAGGCCATCAAGGATCAACTCCTGAAAAAGGGCAAAGTCACCAGGGGGTGGCTTGGAGTGGTCATACAGGATATAGACGAGGAGCTCGCAAAGTCCTTTGGCCTGGAAAAGACGGAGGGCGTGTTGATAGCCGAGGTCTCTGAGGGCTCTCCCGCAGAAAAAGCAGGCCTGAAACAGGGTGATATCATACTCCGCCTGAACGGCAAAAAGGTTGATGATCTGGGGGAACTCAGAAACAAGATAGCCCTGACCGCGCCGGGAACCAAGGTAAAATTGGAGGTCCTGAGAGAAAATAAACGCAGGACCATCCAGGTCACTATCGGCGAACAGCCTGCCGGCAGGACCATAGGGATGGCCCAGCATGAGATCCTGGGCAAAATCGGCCTTGTGGTGCAGGACCTGACCGAGGAGCTTGCAAAACAATTCGGATACCGTGAGTCCCAGGGTGTTCTGGTGGCAGAGGTAGAGCCGGGAAGCCCGGCAGCCCGTGTGGGTATCCGCCCTGGACATCTGATAGAAGAGGTGAACCGCAAGCGGGTTCACAATATGGATGAGTTTGTAAGGGCCCTGGCCCAATCAAAAAAGACAAAGAGCGTCCTTTTCAGGGTCCGGGACGGCGAGTTCAGCCGTTACGTAGCCATACGTATCGAGTAAAACTTTCAAAGGAGCCGCAAGCCGGGCGGGGTTTGTCCCCGCCCTTACAGGATTCCTAATGTTTTTCAACCCCTTTGCCATTCTTTTATTTTTGCTGTTTCTGTTCGGCCTGGTCTTCCTTTTTGCCCTCATACACGTGGGAATCATGACCATAGCATTTGAGAAGATAGGCTTCGGTCCGGGGCAGGTTTTTATATTTTTGGTGATGTCCCTTTTTGGCAGTCACATAAACATCCCTGTCAAGCGAATAAAAAGCAAGATCGTAAACATCCCCACCAGAGTCAGGTTCTTTGGCATTACATACAGAATTCCCACAAGCTCGTTTCCCGGTACAGTGGTGACAGTTAATGTAGGTGGAGCACTTGTGCCCTTGTCTCTTTCTCTTTACCTGATGGTAAAATGGCAGCTCTTCTTCGATCCATTGCTGGGTATAGCCATAATTTCAGCCGTAACCTACTGGCTGGCCAGGCCTGTGGCCGGGCTTGGCATAGCCCTGCCCCTGTTCATTCCCCCTTTTCTGGCCGCCCTGGTAGCCGTTTTAATTTCCGCTGGAGATCATGCCCCGGTTGTGGCATATATTTCCGGGACTCTCGGAACCTTGATAGGTGCCGATCTCATGCACTATAAAGACTTAGACCTAATCAATGCACCGGTGGTATCCATAGGAGGGGCAGGTACATTTGACGGGATCTTTCTTACCGGGATTATAGCCGTCCTTTTGGCCTGACACGACACCTGTTGTGAAGTAGGCCGTCTTTTTTCGGGTTTCGATCGCGGGCAAGATCGCACTCTCTCCGGCAAATGTGATAAGTCAGCTTTGAAACCCGAAAAAAGACGGCCTACTTCACAACAAATGACAGATTTATTCTTGTATTGTTGCAATATAGCTTTAGGGAGAATGAAACGATGCTGAGACCTGTTCATTATAATACTGCTGAGGGAAAGAAACGGGTGGATTCCTTGATCAAGCGCCATTTTGAGATCTCCTCACAGCATGAGGCCAGGGTAAAGGAGATACTTGAACAGATAAGAAATAAAGGAGACCAGGCTATAGTCCAATACACAAGACAGTACGATGCCCCTTATTTTGAAATCAAAGACCTGGCAGTATCCCAACAGGAGTTAAAAGATGCGTATTCAAAGGTAGACAACGATTTCCTGTCAAGTCTCAGGAAGGCCATCTCCAATATTGAAGAATTCCATATGCTCCAGAAGCCGAAATCCTGGATGACGACAAGGGAAGACGGTACCATACTGGGGCAAATGGTACGACCAGTGGATGCCGCCGGATTGTATTGCCCCGGAGGCAAGGGAGGTAAAACACCTCTGGTCTCCTCCGTTCTCATGAATGCAATCCCTGCCGGAATTGCAGGGGTCAAACGGATTGTGCTCGCCACGCCGCCCGACAGGCATGGGGCCGTGAACCCTCACTTGCTGGTAGCAATCTCAGAGGTTGGAATAAAGGAAATCTACAAGATGGGAAGCGCCTGGGCCATCGGTGCGCTGGCCTTTGGAACAGAGACGGTTGCCCCGGTAGACATAGTAGTGGGACCAGGTAACATCTATGTGACCCTGGCCAAGAAGATGGTATCAGGTATTGTCGGGATCGACATGCTGGCAGGGCCCAGCGAGGTAGTCATCATAGCTGATGAGAGCGCACCGCCGGAATTCGTGGCTGCTGATCTCCTCTCCCAGGCAGAGCACGACCCCATGGCGACAGCCGTGCTGATTACTACATCGGCAAGGCTTGCCGAGGAGGTAACCACGGAACTGGAACACCAGCTTGAAAAACTGGAAAGACAGGAGACCGCAGCCGAGTCCCTGGAGACAAACGGTCTGTTACTGAAAGTTGATGATCTTGAGACAGCTGCCGAGATAGCAAACAGGACCGGGCCTGAGCACCTGGAGCTTATGATCTCAGATCCGTGGGGGCTGCTTCCAAAGATCCGCCATGCAGGGGCAATCTTCCTGGGCAACGCTACACCGGAGCCCATAGGGGACTATATTGCCGGACCTAACCACGTACTCCCCACCATGGGTACGGCCCGGTTCTCTTCAGCCCTTGGTGTGGGGACCTTCCTTAAGCATTCGAGCGTGATTTCCTATTCCCGGGAGGCCTTTCAAAAGGATGCTGATGACGTAATCCGCCTGGCGGAGATCGAAGGCCTTACGGCCCATGCCATGTCCATCAAGGTACGACAAGGATAGTAAATATCCGGTGAACCCGTGGTCTCACGTGACCGTTCACTGGAAGGGGATATTTCTTTTCACTTAACACTTCAGCCCCTTGTTTTCTTAAGGCCTTTGACATGGGGGAGTCTTGCCCCCTCCCCGTTCTCCTTCGCTGCGCTCAGGAGCCGGGGTTTCCCCCACAGC
>Ga0190316_1000048_pt1 | contig 28985 bp, 25 predicted proteins | sample 48701112_MG_FD_161663 | JGI IMG/M metagenome (GOLD analysis project Ga0190316, IMG submission 161663) | Hydrothermal vent sediment bacterial communities from Southern Trench, Guaymas Basin, Mexico - 4870-11-1-2_MG | ecosystem: Environmental > Aquatic > Marine > Hydrothermal vents > Sediment ... | reverse complement strand
TTTCGATGCCTGCAAACTGCTTATAAAAGAGGGAACCCTGCCTGAAACGGAGATTGAAATAATAACCCCGTTAATCGATTATGATAAGGAAATGGTGGTGAAAGAGGGACTGTCTCTGAAGGCCCCTCTGCACCTTACCTGGTCGTGCTATCAAAGTCAGGAAGTGGCATGCGGGAAATGCGATTCATGTCTCCTGCGACTCAGGGGCTTTGCCGCCGCAGGAGTGCCGGATCCTATATCCTATGCGATGTGACCTGTGAACCCTGAACCTGTGAATGTCCAAGATATTTTTTCCTGTAAACTCTGCGGACACTGTTGCCACGGAGAGAGCACGGTCTCCCTGTCTCAGGCTGAACAGGATGCCATAGCCTCTTTTCTGGATCTTGATCCAGCCGACTTTCTCCGGAAATTTTGCATCAAGAAAGGTAATAGGGTGGAGATGAAAGTTGTCGATGGACATTGCATCTTCTATGGCGAGGACGGGCTCTGTAAAATCCACGAGGTCAAGCCCTTTCAATGCAGGAGATGGCCGCTTCACCCGAGCATACTCGGAGATCGGAATGCATGGGAAGCCATAAAGGCCGACTGTCCCGGTTTTGATGAAGATGCAAGCTATGAGGATGTCTGCAAGCTTGTCAGGAGAATCAACAATGGATATTGAGAGGCTCAAGCAACACGTCTTCGTATGCTGCCCATTTGATCTGTTGCTGAATAAGTACTTACCCAGCCTCCTGAAAGAACGTATAAACCCCGAAATAGGACTGAACGGTGAGATCTTGGGCCGATTCAGATGGTCCGGTTTTAAAAAGATAGCAGGAATCCTGAAAAAAGAGGGTATTAGCTGTACCATCCATGCGCCGTATACCGATCTCTCCTTAGGGGCGATAGACAGGAAAGTACACAGGATCTCCATAGAGAGGATAAAAAAGGCATTTGACCTTGCATCTCTGTTTGAAGCGAGATCTGTAGTATGCCATACCGGCTTTGACCACAGGCACTATGTTAATTTTGAAGATCGTTGGATGGAGAATGCCATAGAATCCGTAGCTGATCTCGTAGAGTATGCATCTTCATTGAATATCCCCCTAATGCTCGAAAATGTGTATGAGTCAGACACAAGGATACACAGGGAAATCTTCCGAACAATTAAATCACCTCTTCTCGGGTTCTGCCTGGACTTCGGTCACCAGAACGTGTTTTCAGAAACCGGCCTGGACAGTTGGCTGAAAGATCTGGGAGACAGATTGGGCCAGCTTCACCTTCATGACAACATGGGAATGCATGATGATCACCTTGCTATCGGGGAAGGGATTCTGGACTTTGACAGCCTTTTTTCGTGGCTTTATGCTCAAAAGAAGACCCCTATCCTGACCCTCGAACCCCACGAGGAAAAAGCCGTAATACCCGCCCTGGAGGGACTTGCCGGATTGCTGAGTACCTATCCGATAATACCTGATTTTTCTTGTTAGCCAAAGAGAACTTTATGAGCCTCTATTTCTTCGTTGCTGCATCCGGACAGATTCGCAACGGTGTCATGGCAGACCTGCCTTTTTCTCCGATACGAATAAGGGACACCGATTGACCCATCTGGTAAAAAATATTATGACTATTGAGTTAGCTCCGCATCATATGCTAATTGTAACGGATTATTGGATGATCATCCAATAATCAAAGATTATATATCGAAACGGAGCTAACTCAATAGTCATAAAAAATATTAAGAAGCCTGAACGGAATTCCGATTATAGAGTTAGCCGTTCTTTACTCCCCGGCAGAGAATTAATAATTACATAATGTATCTAATTTAATTTTTTTGGCGCCTTTCGCAATGATCTCTCTTGAATCATCTATCATTCGATTTAAGGATGTCTCAAAGGCATATTCTCAGGACAACATCGTCTTTTCCGGTATTGATCTGGAGATCGAAAAGGGTGAATTCGTTTTCCTGACAGGTCCCAGCGGTGTAGGGAAAAGTACTATGCTGCGCATCCTTTTTTGTGCTGAACGGCCCACATCGGGAGAAGTCTGGGTGGACGGCGTGACGCTCTCATCCCTTTCAAATTCCCAGGTGCCATATCTGAGGAGAAAAATCGGTGTAATTTTTCAAGACTTCAAGCTTCTATCAAATCGTACCATATTTGATAATGTTGCACTGAGCCTGGAAGTGACCGGCTTGGGAAAGAAGCAGGCAGAAAAAAGAGTGATGCAGGTACTGGAAGGGGTCGGGCTTACCGGAAAAACGAGCTACTATCCGCTTCATCTGTCAGGAGGTGAACAGCAGCGGGTAGCTATCGCCAGGGCCGTGGTCAACAGGCCCCCCATAGTTCTCGCCGACGAACCAACAGGGAACCTGGACCTGCAAAGGACTGAAGAAACAATGATGCTTATGGAAGAACTGAATGCCAGGGGTGCAACTATCATCTTTGCAACCCACGATGAAAGATTATTTAAAAATACTCATCGCAGGGTGTTAAGGCTCCTTAACGGAAAAATCGGAATTCAATAATGACATTGCCTGTCCTTTGCCGCAGGGCATTTTACGACCTCAGACAAGACCTTTGTGCACAGTTTATGACTACGATAGTGGTCAGCCTTTCCATCCTGATTTTTGCCTTTTTTACCCTGCTTTACTTCAACCTCCAGCGTTTTGTTGAAAGATTCGGCACTGAGCTCGGACTGACCGTCTTTCTCACTGAAGATACACCAAAAGACCGTATTCCAGGTCTTTACCAGGATCTTGCAGGGCTGCCCGGAGTGGAAAAAGTAACTTACATATCTTCAGAAGAGGCCTTTAAAAGGCTGGAGAATTTTCTGAAAGATGAGAAAGAAGTGCTTGAAGGAGTTGATCCCAAGTTCCTGCCGCCTTCTTTTGAAATCCAGATCAACAGGGCCATATTCCAGTTGGAGAGAATTAAGCAACTGGCCGGAGAAATAGACAAGTGGCCTGAAGTATCCAAGGTCCAGTATGGGCAGGAGTGGATAGACAGGCTATATATCTTTTCAGGTTTTATTCGAATTATTGTGGCAATAACCGGAATCCTTCTGTTGTTTACCGCTGCTTTCGTGGTCACAAACACCATAAAGCTCACTGTTTATGCCAGACAAGAAGAACTGGAGATAATGCGCCTCGTTGGGGCAACAAATATGTTCATACAGGGGCCTTTCCTTGTCGAGGCCTTTTTGCAGGGCCTTTTGGGCTCAAGCCTTGCCTTGGGAATCGTTTTTGCGTTTTACAGGTTTCTGCAGGGAATTGAGGCAAAGTCCGAGTTGCTCAGGGGCGTGAATATCTGTTTTATTCCCTGGCATTACACCGTTGCCATAATATCGAGCAGCGTACTGCTCTGTGTACTGGGTACCGCCTTGGCCATGCGGAGGTTTTTGCGCTTGTGATAAAGCGAAACCGGCTGCCGCAGCTTATTACTCTGATAATATTATTAATATATGCTAATGCATTTGGCGAGGAGGATCTGGTCAAAAAGGAACTTGAAACCCAGAAGCAAAGGCTCGAATCCCTGCAAAAAGAGATAGCAGCCCGCCGGGAAAAGGCATCTGACATAGAATTGAGTAAACGCTCATTACTCAAAGAATTAACAGAACTGGATGAAAAAATAGCCAGGCAATGGGAAATTCTTCAAAAAACTCGACAGAAGTGGACAGCAAAAGAACTTGCACTTATTGAGACCCAAAAGGAGTATGCAGGCCAGAAGCAGGCACTTCAGGCACTGAAATTCCAGGTAGAATTCAGACTCAGGGCCATCAGAGAAATGGGCGAAGTGGGAAGTTTAAACGTATTGTTTGCTGCAGAGACCATTCCGGAACTCCTGGCAAGAGAGACCTACTTCAGGCTTATACTGGATCATGACAGAGAGCAGAGGTCCCTTTACAGATCACGTATCAAGAAGCTTGCCGAGGATGAAGCCGAATTGGAACAACAGAGAAAAGCCTTTAAGGCGGCTGCTGATGAAATTGAGACCCAGGCCCTGCTTCTTGAAGAACGAAAACAGGAAAAACAGGCCTTTCTGCACGAACTCAAACAGCAGGGAAAGCTGTACGAAGTGATGTTAAAAGAACTTGAATCTGCTGAACAATCGCTTCAGGATATTATAAAAAGTCTCAGCAGGAAAAGTGCCGGCAGTCTCATTTCAGGTCCTGTTTCACCGGACATGTATGATTTCAGGTCACAGAAAGGCAAGCTGAATCCGCCTGTAACAGGACGTCCGTCCAGGACCGGTGCCGGTGGCTGGAGGAATGACAGGAAGTGCCCCGGCGTGATCTTCTCGGCACCCAGGGGGAGTGAAATCAGGTCAATTTTTGATGGCACGGTTAAATATAATGATACTATACCTGGTTATGGAAAGGTCTTGATAATCGATCACGGAAACGAATATTTCAGCCTGATAAGCCAGGGGGCACAGTTCTTTAAAACCGTTGGGCAGAAAGTCACGGAGGGGGAAATCGTGGGTCTGGTTGGCGGAGGTCCATGGATCGAAGAGGGCATATATTTCGAGATAAGGCATGGTGAACAGCAGGAAGATCCCATCGAATGGCTTAATCCACGAGCCATAAAAACATATGGTTCAAAATAAGTCGCTATCCAGTATGGCAGATGTTAAATCCACCGTGTCGTATTTTCAATGAGTTCCTTATTGTAGATTGTGCAACTGAAAAAAATTTCCTTGGCACGATCGGCCTCTGCATTATGATTATTGAGTTAGCTCCGCTTCGATATATAGTCTTTGATTATTGGATAATCCGTTACAATTAGCATATGATGCGGAGCTAACTCAATAGTCATATGGTAAAATAGAGATTGCCTGCCTTCCTGGTATGTTTTATTGTTATGATTAGTTAAGAGAGATAAAAAAATGAAAAAATTTCCAAAATGGGGACGCCACTGGCTTGTCGTAACTGCCCTGATTTGCACTTTCATAGTAGCAGGCACCTATCAGGCGCATCAACTTGTCTCTGCCAGGGAAAACGGGATTTACGAACAAATCAAGATCTTCGGTTCTGTTCTTGACCTGGTGCAGCGCAATTATGTGGAAGAAGTCCCGCCCAAGAAACTCATTTATGGTGCGGTACAAGGCATGCTCACATCTCTTGATCCACACTCCTCTTTCATGAAGCCCGAGGACTACAAGGAGCTTCAGATAGAGACCAAAGGCAGTTTCACCGGCATAGGCATAGAGATCAGCATCAAAGACGGCATACTGACGGTTGTATCCCCCATAGAGGGCACCCCGGCATACAAAGCGGGGCTGAAAGCCAATGATAAGATTTTGAAGATAGGGGACAAAACCACAAAAAACATGAGCCTGATCGAGGCGGTGAAGCTTCTGAGGGGTGCCAAGGGGACCGATGTGACTATCTCCATATACCGTGAGGGATGGAGACAGCTTAAAGAGGTAACCCTGACAAGGGACGTGATTCCCATAATAAGTGTGCGGTCCAGGATGCTGGAAGAGGGCTATGGTTACATACGTATAAGTAACTTCCAGAACAAGACTACTTCTGAGCTGGAAAAGGCCTTAAGGGAATTGGAAAAAGACAAAGAGCTCAAGGGACTGGTTCTTGATATCCGGAACAATCCTGGAGGATTGCTTGATCAGGCCGTAAAAGTGGCTGACGTATTCCTGGAAAAGGGACTTATTGTTTACACAGATGGCAGGATCAAGGAGCAAAAAATGCGTTTTGAGGCCCATCCGGACGGGCATTCACGCAATTATCCCATAGCGGTATTGGTCAACGAAGGAAGCGCCAGTGCATCTGAGATAGTTGCAGGGGCCTTGCAAGATCACAAAAGGGCAATAATTGTAGGGGTCCGGACCTTCGGCAAGGGATCGGTCCAGACCATCATTCCTCTTGAAGACGGGTCCGCGGTGCGCCTTACCACAGCCAGATACTATACCCCTAACGGCAGGTCCATACAGGCAAAAGGCATAGAGCCTGACATAGAAGTACCTTATGCACCTCTGAAAAAAATAAAAGAAAAAGAAAGGGACGAGATCTTTCATTTCCAGACAGAGCGCGATCTGAAGGGCCACTTGCCAGGCGAAGATGAGCTTAATTCCGTAAAAGACAAGCCGGAAGCTGTCAACCCCGAAGCTGACAATGGAAAGACACATGCGCCCCCTATGGATAACCAGTTGGAAGAAGCAATCAGGATATTGAAGGCCTGGAACATATTTAAACAGGTTAACCCTGATTACACTGCAAAAAGTCCTGAAACATAAGTAAATATTCGGTGAATCCGTTATATCCTGCCTTGAAGCGGTTACCTTTTTCCGGGTTTCAAAGCTCACTCATCGCGGACCGGAGAGGCAGTGCAAGCCGGCCCGCGGTTGAAACCCTGCAAAAGGCAAACCGCTCCTGCGGCAGGGCACGGATGGCAATTTCCGCAGTGGACCGCGGATTCACCGAATATTTACCATGATTCCGCTCAAAATGCTCGGGATGCAAGCCTCTTAAATGCCTAAAACTCGCTCATCGAGGAAAAACAAGACACGCAAAAAGAATCTCGCAAGACATTCTCCCCGCTTGCTGTGGCCCATAATAGCCTTGGGGATAATCGGAGCAATTGTAACACTTTTATATCTGATTCCCTTGCCCATGGGCATCAGACCGGAAATCCATCCGCCTTTTGAAGAATTTGATTCCGCTCCAAAGGTTTCCTTGCCTTCCAAACCATCAAGACCGGAAAGCACGGCCCTTAAGCCTTTAGTGGCCATACTTATAGACGACATGGGCTATAATCTTCCAATTAACAACGCCTTTCTGGAGTTGGAGGTTCCGCTTTCCTTTTCCTTTCTCCCATCTGCGCCTTATACACCCAAGCTGGCCAGAAAGGCCAGGGACCTCGGCAAAGATGTCTTGATACACCTGCCCCTGGAGCCTGTTAACAGTGCGATTGACCCTGGTCCAGGCGCACTGCGTCTGAGTATGGACCTTGATTCCATGTTGCAGATACTCAGAAGGGATCTGGATGCCGTACCTGATGCAATCGGAGTAAATAATCACATGGGTTCTAAATTCACTACAAGCCAAAGAGGCATGGAATTAATTCTTGCCGAGATAAAGCGTCGCGGCCTTTTCTTTGTTGACAGCAGGACTACGCGTTATACTGTAGCCTATGCAACTGCAAGATCTATGGGTATACCATCTGCTGAAAGGACCGTGTTTCTGGACCATGATGCCCGCAAGGAATCCATCAGAAAAGAAGTCAGGAAAATGGTGAAGGTGTCTGCGAAGAATGGATATGCCCTTGCCATAGGACATCCGACAATCAATACATGGAAAGTTTTGCACGATGAACTGCCGAGGGTAAGCAAGCGCCTCAGGATCGTTCCGGTTCACAAGATCCTTGTTGCCCAATAGAACTCACCATACGGTTCTTTTGTCTCAGACATACGGGAAAATGGCGAAAATAAAATATGGAGAAAAAGAGATAAGAAAGGCCGAGCTTGAATCATGGCCGAATCCATGCCCTGAACGTGACTATGCCATAGAGATCAGCTTCCCGGAATTTACCTGCCTTTGCCCAAGATCAGGGTATCCTGACTTTGCGACCATAAGGATAACCTATGTACCGGACCGGTTCATAGTAGAACTGAAATCCCTAAAACTCTATCTTAACAGCTATAGAGATCGATACATTTCGCACGAAGAAGCCACCAACAAGATATTCTCAGACCTGGAGGAGATCCTTTCACCCCGCATTATCAAGGTGGAAGGTGACTTTCACCCAAGAGGCAATGTCCACACAGTGGTCAAGGTAGAAGGAGGTTCTGATTTCAGTGCATCACATCCAAGGCATTTTCAGCAGGATCATATTTCATGACTTTTTGCGGTATAATCAGGGCTGAAAGAGGCAATTACTTTTATATTTTTTAGTCTCTTGAGTATAATCCAGTTAATACCGCTTCTGCCAGAGTACGACCCCTCATCAAATTCTCTAACTCAGCCTTTTTCGTCCTTTCATCAACTTCGAGGACCCTGTCCAGAGCAAATAACTTGAATTCATATCTATGTATGGCCGAATCGGGGCAAGGTCCTTTATAGCTGCGGGTCCCAAAATCATTTGTTCCCTGTATGCTTCCTTGAGGAACAGTATTTTCTTCTATCTTTCTTACATCAGGGGGAATATTAAAGATAATCCAGTGAACCATCACTCTTATTGGAGAGTCGCGATCTTCTAATGTCATGGCAAAACTCTTTGTTCCTTCCGGCACATCTTCTATTATGAATTCCGGACTATTGCTACCGGCATCGCATGTATATCTTGCAGGCATAAACCCGTTATTTTCAAAAACACTCTTTAATTTCACTTGATTTACCTCCTTTCCTTTCAAGCACAAACCAGTCCTCTTAAATTACCTTACATACAGCATGTTATTTCGACATCGCCGCCCAGTCAAGCTCTTTGGTGCCTATTCCAGCTATCAGGATGCCGATCAATCCATGAAAGCCTGAAGCTGAAAGCTGAAAGGGGTTGATCGCGATAGCTCTTTGAGCTTTGAGCTAATTTTGTTTTTGTTATTCAAAAGGATTTTTCAAAAAAATTGTCTGTTCCCTGTTAGGACCCACTGAAATCAGCATTATGGGTGTCCCGGCCATATCCTCTATAGTCTTTAGATAGTCCCTGGCCTCTTCAGGCAAATCATCAAAGGATCTCATCCGGCTGAGATCCTCATTCCAGCCGGAAAGTGTCCTATAAATCGGTTTTATTGATTCGACCTCCCGAATATTTCCAGGCATACAGGTATGTCTGGTTCCTGAAATATCGTATTCAGCGCATATATTGATCTGATCAAGACCACTTAATACATCGAGCTTTGTTATAGCCAGACCATCCAGACCATTGATCCTCACCGCATCTCTTAGCACAACACCGTCAAGCCATCCACAACGACGCCGCCTGCCTGTAGTTGCACCGAACTCGGCCCCCTTTTCCTGTAAATAGTCGCCGACCTCATCCTCCAGTTCTGTAGGGAAGGGACCCCCACCTACCCTTGTAGTATAGGCCTTGCAGATGCCCAGCACCCTGTTGATCTTGCTGGGGCCTATTCCTGCCCCACAGCAGGCCGCCCCGGCTACGGTATTGGAGGATGTGACAAAGGGGTAGGTCCCGTGGTCAATGTCAAGCTGCGTGCCCTGGGCACCCTCAAACAGCACGTTCTTCCCACTATGCAGCGCGTCGTCTATCAATATGGAAACATTATCAATAAAGGGCGCCAGGCGCTCTGCATAGTCCTGAAACTCAGCATAAATGTTCTCGGGATCAAGTGGATCGGCATTCAGCAACTTAGTCAGATAAAAATTCTTTTCTTTTACATTATCCTCGAGTTTTTCTCTAAAGAGCGAGGAATCAAGAAGGTCGGCCACCTTGATTCCGTTCCTGATTATCTTGTCATCATAACACGGTCCTATACCCCGTCCCGTGGTCCCGAGCTTTTTCCCCTCGGCCTTGGCGGCCTCTCTGGCAAGATCCAGGGCCTTGTGATACGGCATTATCAGATGCGCGTTTAGGCTGAGCCTCAATCTATCGGCGGTTACAGGCCTGCCCCTTGAAGCAAGCCCCTCAAGTTCCTGGATAAAGATCGACGGATCAATTACGACTCCGTTCCCGATCAGGCAGAGCTTGTCATCATTTAAAATTCCGGAAGGGATCAGGTGAAAAATAAACTGTTCACCGTCCACTACCAGAGTGTGGCCGGCATTGTTACCGCCCTGAAAACGCACTATGACCTCGGCATACTCTGTCAAGAGATCTACTATCTTCCCTTTGCCTTCGTCACCCCATTGCGTCCCCACTACTACCAGCGTTGGCATAAAAAGGCCCTCCCCTCTTTACTTTTGCAGCCATTGAGGATACTTAGATCATACAAAAAAGTCAAACAAACTGCCATTGATATTTACTGTAAGAATTACATATTCGAGGAAACAGGTATTCATCAACCGCCAGCTATTAACTATGGACCACCAACTCCGAACTACGAGCAAGAGAGGCAACCCGCCACTATTCCTGATAGATGGCAGTTCGTATCTCTACAGGTCCTACTTTGCAATACGTCAGCCCCTGACTACCCACGATGGGTTTCCTACCAAGGTAATCTTTGGCCTTACAAATATGCTCTGGAAGGTGCTAAAAGAAAAAGACCCGGAATATGTGGCCATTGTGTGGGATGCCAAGGGCCCTACCTTCAGACACGATCTTTATGCCGATTACAAGGCAAACAGGCCTGCGATGCCTGACGATATGAGCGTTCAGATCCCATATGTGAGGAAAATTGTAAATGCCATGGGGCTCAAACAGCTTGAGAAAAACGGCTACGAGGCAGACGATATAATTGCTACACTGGTAAGGCGCCTGACTGATCAGACCATTATTATTGTTTCCGGCGACAAAGACCTCCTTCAGTTGATTGGACCGCAAGTCAGCATATGGGACTCGATGAAAGACGAAGTTACGGATCTTGATACCTTCCGCCAACGCTTCGGCATTGAACCGCTCCAATTCCTGGAGGTAATGACGCTGACCGGTGATACCTCGGACAATATCCCCGGCGTGCCTGGAATCGGCTTAAAGACTGCGCTGAAACTCATAAAGAGCTACGGTTCAGTAAGTAACCTCTTCAGGCACCTGGATGAACTCCCCGATGGAAAATTGAAAGAGCGGCTTGAAGCCCACAAGGACCGCCTGGACCTTTGGCGCGGGCTTATAAGCCTTGCGGATGATATCCCTCTTCCCCTTGATATCAACGCATTTCGCAGAAACCCTCCTGACCGGAGAAAACTGAGGCAGCTCTTCCAGCAATTCAATCTTACCCGCTTTTTAAACCAGATGGTGCCAGAACAGACCATTTCCTTTAAGGAATACGAGCTCATACAATCCTCGACGGATCTTGCTCGCTGGACGGAAATGGCGCGTAAGGCCTCAAGAATAGTCATCGATACAGAGACCACAAGCGAATTTCCAATGAAGGCAAAGCTCGTTGGGATCTCTCTCTGCATTACACCGCCAAAGGCCGCTTACATCCCTGTTGGACACAAAAGCCGGGAGGCACAGCTCAATTTGTCTCAAGTAGCCGAGGCCCTTGGACCCATATTTTCAGACCGGAAAATCGAAAAGATCGGGCAGAATATAAAATATGACCTGATTGTCCTTGCCAACCACGGAATGAAGCTCGAGGGAATATCCGGAGACACAATGGTGGCCTCTTATCTCCTTGACCCCTCGAAGCGCCGTCACAACCTTGCCGAGATAGCACAGGAGGTGTTGGGGCACCGCATGATATCTTTCAGGGAAGTAACCGGGACACAGAAAAGGGTCAGGAACTTTGCCCATGTGCCTCTGCCGCTTGCCAGGGATTACTCTTGTGAAGACGTACACGTAACCTCTCTTGTCCAAAAGGCCCTGTGGAAGAGGCTAAAAGAGAGCGGCCTGTGGGAACTGTTTGAGCAGGTTGAAGTACCATTGATACGGATACTGGCTCGAATGGAGATGGCCGGAATTCTTGTTGATAAAGAAGGACTTGATGTGTTGTCAACAGAATTTTCTCAGAGGCTCTCCGAGTTGGATGAAAAAATCATCGAACTTGCCGGAGAACCGTTCAATATAAACTCTACGAAACAACTGGCGGAAATACTCTTTGTAAAACTCAAGCTCCCTCAGATAAAAAAGACCCGCAAGAAGACCGGGTACTCCACAGATGTGGAAGTACTCAGGGAACTCGCCAAGTTTCACGAGCTTCCACAACAACTACTTTTTTACAGAAATCTGTCAAAGCTCAAGTCCACTTATGTGGACGGTTTAAAGAGAATGATCAATCCTGAGACAGGACGGGTCCATACCTCCTTTAACCAGACTGTCACATCCACCGGCAGGCTGTCATCCAGTGACCCCAATCTCCAGAACATTCCTGTCAGGACAGAAGAAGGCAGAAGAATCAGGGCACTCTTTATCCCTGCTCCCGGTGACTTCCTCTTATCCGCGGATTATTCACAGATAGACTTGAGAGTCCTTGCCCACTGCTCCGGTGATGAAGCCCTGGTAAATGCCTTCAAAAACGGAGAAGATATTCACCGTCTCACCGCAGCAGAGGTCTTCGGCGTGTTCCCTGAGCTGGTTACACCGGACATGCGCAGAGTGGCCAAGACCGTCAACTTTGGAATAATATACGGAATGAGCGCCTATGGCCTGGCAAAGGAGTTGGGCATTGAGAATAGGCAGGCAAAGGAGTTTATCGAACGCTACTTTGCGAAATATCCCGGGGTAAAACGCTATATGAAAGAAACTGTAAAAAAGGCCAGGGAACAGGGGTATGTCACCACGCTCCTTGGTCGCAGGCGCTATATCCCTGACCTTAAAAGCAAGGTCCGGACTGTAAGGGAATTCGCTGAAAGGACCGCTATTAACACGCCTATTCAGGGCACTGCGGCAGATATAATAAAGCTGGCCATGATAGAAGTTGACTCAAACATCCAGGCGGAAAAAACACCCTGCAGGATGTTGCTCCAGGTACATGACGAACTGATAATCGAAGTGCCCGAGAAAGAGATAAAGAGGACTGCCGCGATGGTAAAAGAGACCATGGAAAACGTGATAAACCTTGCCGTGCCCCTGAAGGTAGATGTTGGCTGGGGAGTCAACTGGGCCGAGATTGAGAGCAAGCCGGTGAATATGCCGAGGAGGTAGGGACCGAACACAGATTCTGCCCGCCGACAGGGAAAAAGGCTGCGGCAAACAGGGCATAAACCGGCAGCCGCACCCCGCAGGACATGAAGGGGTTCATCATGATAGTATGGTAGTATTGTGAACCACGAATATTCTGTCCGCGGCTTACCGGGCAACAGCTTTTAGCTATCTCCCGCCTGCGCCGCTATGTTTTGCCGGAAGAGACGTAGTTTTCAGCTCTATCTTTCCATTTACAATAGTGACCTTGCTTGACAGCCATGCCAAGGTCCTATTAAACCCAAAGTCACTGCTGGCCGAAGTTTCCGGAGTGACTTTAAAGTCAGGCTTCTCCAGCTTGATCTCTTTGAGCGCAAAGGGCCGGAGAGAATATTCAACGGATATTCTTTGGATCTCTCCCCTGATTTCTTTATGACTGATCCCGATTCCTTCAAAAGTTATTAAACCATAGTCCGTTCTGACCTCGCTCAACCTCACCGCATATCCTTTGGATTTTGCAAGAATTGGCGCCGGTTTTCTTATAAGCAATGGAAGGCATTGATAAAACGAGCCTGACAGCAGCGCTGCTGAAAAAAATACCAAGAATCCAGAGGCATTTCCTTTTTTTTGAGGGTGTTTTTACTGATTTTTCAGCCATATTGCTCACTTACCAGAGCCTGGGGTGGCAATCTCAGGCTCGATACATTTCTTTTGACGTCTTTTTTTAATTATGATAGTTTATATTTATCTATCAGGACCTGTGTATTGACAAAGAGAATATTAAAATAATGTATGCCCAGGTATTTGATAAATAATTCCTAATGGCTATCGGTCAATCTATCAAATATCTGGATAATCTGTCCATATCCGTTATTAACAAAAGGAGGTATTTATGGGAGTTTTGAGAATCGTAACGTTCTTGTTTCTGGTAAGCTGTCTCTGGCCTTCTTGGGGACTCTGTAGTGGTGGTGCAAAACCTGCAGTGAAGCTCCCCAAGGCCAAGACCATCGCGGAGCTCGCTGCCCGCTATGATTCGAGTTCTTGCCAGGAGTGTCATGAAGAAATTTATGAACAGTGGGAGAATTCCCTTCATGCCTATTCCATCCTGGGGACCCCGCGGACGGCCCCGACGGTACTCACCGGCGTAGACAAAGGTCTGAAGTTATTTCCCTATTCAGGGGTCAAGGAGGACAAGGACATACAGGTCAGACATCTCATGTTCTGTGCAAAGTGCCATCTGCCCCAGCTTGAAGAGGCAACGGATGATGTAGCTGTAGAGATCGTCAAGACCATTCGGGCCTGGATGAAGGAAGAGGATGAGGATAAGGCCGAGGAGCTTGAGGAAAAGATAGCAAGCCTGAATATCGGCTGTACGGTTTGCCACAACACGAGGGCCATCATCCACAAATGGCAATATGGCTATCCCCAGCCCGATACGGTCTACGGCGCGCAGGAAGGCGAACATGAACACCCTGACTTTACCAAAATGGCTAAATCACCTCAGTTGAGTGAATCGATATTCTGTGGCCAGTGCCATGGTGAGGGGCCCAATTTCGAGCTGGATGAGCCCTCCCAGTGTGCTACTCTGTACGGAAGTTACCTCTTTGCATATATCCCGGAAGGCGGGCACGAAAGCTGCCAGGAATGTCACATGAGAAAGTCCGGTCTGGGCCACGACATGCAGGCCTACAGGAGTGAGACCATGAGAAAGATGGCCCTGCGCGTTGATATAGATTCAACTTCGTACTTCTGGCGCAAGAACAAGGCCGAAGGTGTCATCCCAATGGCTTTAGTCAATGTGGAGTTTTTCAATAAGTGCGGACATGCCATACCCGATGGGTGACCCACTCCCAACCGGCTGGTCCTGGATGTGACCGCTAAGACAATGGATGGGAAAAAGGTCTATAATAAGCGAGTTGTCTATATGCCTTACCCCGGACGTTTCGGTGCAGGGGCAGAGATGGGAAGAGGACCCTACGAGAAGTGTGGCTTGGTCCGAGATACCAGTTTGCCGCCTCTGCGTACGGTTAAGGAGTCCTTTGAGATACCGTTCCCATATGCTGATGTGGAGAAAGATGGCAAGAAGACCAGGGAGCTTACTGCAGATGAACTCAATGTGAATACCACGCTGTGGTATGTGCCCTTTGGTGAATTTGATGGAAATGAGGTCGCATTCTTCAGTGATGAGAGGAAGATAGAACTCAAGTCAGAGTGGATCTGGAGGAAATAGACAAAAAGACCATGTATACCTGCAGGCCGGCTTCCTGCCGGCCTGCAGGTTCACTTAGTTTTCAACGAACGCCGCACTAACACGCCCAGGAAGATGCAGGGTAAAGGTGGTGCCCTTGCCTTGCTCAGAAACTACCGTAATGTCACCATTCCATTCATTTACGAGTCTATGGACTATTGCCAGCCCCAATCCTGTCCCATCCGGCCGGGTGGAAAAGAAAGGATTGAATACCTTTGGGAGATCCTCGGGCCTTATGCCTTTTCCATTGTCTGAAATTTTGAGAACTAAGTGATCTCCCCTTTCCGTTGTTCCCTTGATTGATATTCTTCCGTCTGCATGCGGCAGGGCCTGATAGGCATTCAATAAGAGGTTCAGAAGGACCTGTCTGAATTGAGACGGGTCTACTTCAAATTTGAGATCAGCCTGGATTTCTGTTTTGATATCGGCCTTTGGGAGTTTTTTTCTTTGAGTTATCAAGGACAGGACAGACTCTATTTCTTCCAATACAGATATGTTTTGAATCTTTTTCCCTTCTGGTTTTGCGTAAAGAAGAAAAGACGTTGTAATATTATTCAGTCGGTCGCTCTCCCTATTAATAATTTGAAGCAGCTTTTTTTCTTCAGGTTGTAAAAGTGCTGATTCTTCCAGAATCTGGGCCGCCCCGGACAGGGATGCCAGGGGATTTCTTATCTCGTGGGCAACTCCTGCGGCCATCTCACCAAGGGCGGCGAGACGGTCCGTGCGCTGAAGGCGCTTTTCCCTCGCCTTTATCTCTGTAATGTCTTGAAAAATTATTCCGTATCCAAGGTGTTGTTCTTGAGGACCTTTTAATAAAAAAGTGGATATCCCGAGGATTTTGGACGAACTGCAGGGATCTGTATAGCTCACTTCCTGCCGTTCTCCTTCTCCGATATCCCTGAATTTTTTTAATAGCTCTGTCCCGGTTGGCCAGAGATCCTTCAGGGGCCGCCCGTATCCGTTAATAATCTTCTGCCCGAGGATCTCTATAGCCGCCTTATTAAAGAAGGTGATGTTTTCTTTTTCATCTACTGTAATCAGGCCTGAGTGGATACTGTCTGCAAGGTGGCGATGGATTTCCTCCAAGCGCCGCAGGTCCACATTGGTATTTGACAGCCTCTTTTCCGTGCGATAGAGACGCTGCGCAAGAATAATTCCCAGAGACGCAATGATGATAAAGGCCGCTATGTTGATAAAGAATATGTATATGGCATCATTTAATTCGTCTCCCCGTGTTTCACCAAGCCAGAAAAAGGCGGCATAGCTGGCGGTGCAGAGGAAGGTTGAGACAGCGCCTTCCTTTTGCCTGCCGAGAATACATGCTGTGAGAATGACGACAGGATATAGAAATACAAGCGGACTTTCAGGCCCACCAGTCCAAAATACGGCAAGATTCACCAGTATTACGTCTATTACTATACTGACATATAAGAGCCATTTATCCAGGCCCTTCTTTTTATACCACAGGATATAAATGGCGGTGAAAAAAAATGCCCCTCCAAGGATTATGGACAGCCTGTTTACCTGGCCGGAAGCATCGGTAAAATACCCGGAGAGGAAATAGGTACCGCAGAGCAGGAGGACCAGGATAGCCAGTCTGCCCGCAGCTATACAGTAAAAGAGTCGTTCATCCGGATTCTTAGAGACCATGCTTTGACAGACGATATCTGAGGGACCTGAAGTTAAGGCCAAGGAGGCCGGCAGCTTCGGTCTTTACCCCATTTGTCCTCTCAAGTGCCTTTTTTAGAAGAGTTTTTTCTATATGACTGAGGAACTGCTCAAGGTCTAAACCTTCAGGCCCCAGATGCGGCTCGTAAGAAAATGGGCTGGATTCAGTGGTTTTTTGTCGCTTGAATTCGGCCAGAGACAGGCTCTCGGGAAGCAGAAGGTTTGAAGTGGCAAGGGCCGTGCTCCTCTCGATGATATTTTCCAGCTCTCTCACGTTTCCCGGAAATGAGTATTTCTGCAGTGCCTCCATAACGAAGTTGGATATACCCTGTACAGTCTTATTTTGTTCTTTCGAATACTTGTCCAGGAAATACTGGACGAGGAGGGGAATATCCTCAGGACGTTCTCTCAGTGGTGGTATATGAATTCGAATCACGTTCAATCTGTAGTACAGGTCTTCCCTGAATCGCCTGGCCATTACTTCCTTTTCCAGATCCCGGTTTGTGGCAACCACTATCCTCACATCCACCTTGATTTCTTTGGTATCACCAAGAGATGTAAAGGATTTTTGCTGCACCACCCTCAACAGCTTGACCTGGAGGGTCACGGGCAGTTCTCCGATTTCGTCAAGAAAGATGGTGCCTTTGTTTGCTATGGCAAAGAGACCTTGTTTTTCACGATCGGCACCTGTAAAGGCCCCTCTTTTGTGGCCGAAAAGCTCGCTTTCAAGGAGGTTCTCCGGGATACCGCCGCAGTTGATAACTACAAATGGCTTGTCTTTGCGGACCCCAAGGTTATGAATGGCTCGGGCAACAAGCTCTTTCCCGGTACCACTTTCACCAGAGATGAGTACACTGGAAGGACTGGATGCTATTCTGGGTATTAGCTGGAATATATTGAGCATGGCCGGGCTTTTGGTCAACATATTGTCGAGCCTGTAGATCTTTTCAGTACTATCTCTGGTCAGGGACTGGGGCTTTGGTCCCGTTTCAAGGGCTTTTTTCACAATTTCCCTGATTTCTTCTATCCGAAAGGGCTTGGTAAGATAATCCCAGGCCCCCTCTTTCATCGCCGCCACTGCGGAATCCAGAGAAGCAAATGCGGTAATCAGTATTACAGGGACGTCTGCATGCCTGGTCTTGATTTTTTTCAGCAGGGTCATCCCATCTATGCCCGGCATCCTTACGTCACTGATGACAAGGGATATGTTTTCCCTGTCCATGAGTTGAAGGGCCTTTTGTCCACTGGGTGCGGACCATACACGGTAGCCTTCCTTGGCAAGGAGTATCTCCAGAAACTCCCTTAGGCTTTGGTCGTCATCAACTACCAGGATTTCGGGCCTGCCGTTACCCGGGCTATCCGTCGTCTCTGTGAAAAGATCTTCAGAATGCGAAGAACTCATATAAAACCTCCGTTGCGACCATTTACACACCTTGGTTGGCCAGCTGCATGAGGAGTGGACAATTGCCCCTCGCCGTACTTATCGACAGAATTAAGAGAGATGTTAAGAGTAATCAGGCCGGATTTATGGAAGCAGCAGCCCCATGGGATCGAATACCGGGCGGCCGTCAACAAGAGTGAGAACGGCTTTGCCCTGGAGGTCTTTTCCCAGAAACGGGCTGTTGCAACTCAGGGAGTGAAGAGACTCACGCGTTAAGGTAAAACTCGCCTCCGGATCTATGATACATATATCTGCAGAATTTCCATACTTCAGGCTTCCACCCGGCACATCCAGGATCCTGGAGGGAGAAATGGACATGCATCTGATCATTTGAGACGCTGAAATGAAACCATCTCTTACAAGGTCCAGCGAGAGGGGTATTGCGGTTTCAAGGCCTATAATCCCGTTTGCAGCCATTTGGAACTCGCACTCCTTTTCAATGACGCTGTGGGGTGCGTGATCCGTAGCAATAACATCTATGGTGCCGTCAGCCAGCCCCTCGATAACTGCCAGGCGGTCCTCTTCGGTGCGGAGGGGCGGATACATCTTGGCAAGGGTGTTGTAACCAAGTACCGCCTCTTCTGTGAGACTGAAGTAATGCGGAGCAGTCTCTGCAGTGACCAGTACACCCCTGCTCTTTGCCTGGCGGATGATTTCAACCGAACCCTTCGTGCTCACATGGGCAATATGGATACGGCCCCCGGTCAGCTCAGCCAGTGCTATATCCCTGAATACGGCAATTTCTTCAGCCGCTGCCGGAATTCCCTTGAGGCCCAGAATAATAGATACCAGGCCCTCATTCATCATACCTCCCCTGGAGAGGTCGAGTTCCTCGGAGTGGGATATGATAAGCGCATCAAAATTCCGGGCATATTCAAGGGCATGACGCATCACTGCCGCATTTCTGACAGGCAGGCCATCGTCTGAAAAGGCTATCGCACCGGCATTGAGGAGGTCTCCGAATTCGGTCAGCTGCTCTCCTTTTTGCCCTACCGTGATGGCTGCGATCGGATAGACCCTTGCCCTGGCGGAACTTCGGGCCTTTTCCAGTATGAATTTGGTGATGCCTGCAGAGTCGTTGGCCGGCTGGGTATTGGGCATGCACGCCACTGCCGTAAAACCGCCGGCAACAGCAGCAGCCGTCCCGGATTCAATAGTCTCCTTATATTCCTCCCCGGGCTCCCGCAGATGCACATGCATATCCAACAACCCGGGCACAAGCCATTTCCCTTCCAAATCAAGGACCCTGGCATCTTGAGGAACATCAAGGGACTGCCCCGCAGCCGCTATGATTCCGTCTCTTATCAGAAGATCACCGGTAAAATCCGTATCCCGGGATGGATCTATTATTCGTGCATTTCTAAATAGGTAAGCGTTCACAGGTTCAGGGTTCACCGTTCAGAGCTGCTTCTTTTTGTTTATCTTCAAGCCCTTGCGAGAAGTAGAGATAGCAGGGCCATTCTTATTGCCACCCCATTTGTCACCTGATCCAGGATTACGGAGTATGGCCCGTCTGCCACCTCCGGCGTCATCTCTATTCCGCGGTTGATAGGTCCGGGATGCATGATCAAGGCCCCGGATTTGGCCAACTTGACCTTGCCAGGGCTGAGACCGAAGAACATTGCATACTCTCTTGCAGAAGGAACAAAACTCTTTCCCTGACGTTCTTTTTGAATCCTTAGAACTATTATTACATCCGCATCTTTTAATGCCTCTTCCATATTCAGAAACACTTTTGCCCCGAGGACTTCGGATTGACGCGAAGGAAGCATGGTTGCAGGCCCTGACACAACCACCTCGGCACCCATCTTTGTGAAGGCCAGTATGTCTGAGTGTGCTACCCTGCTGTGAAGGATATCTCCCAGTATGGCAATCTTTAGATTTTCAATACGGCCCAGGTGTTCTCTCACTGTAAAGACGTCCAACAGGGCCTGGGAAGGATGCTCGTTTATACCATCTCCGGCATTGATGACAGCCGAGTCTACGTATTTTGTGAGCAGGTGAGGAGTGCCTGAACAGGGATGACGCATGACTATGACATCAGGCCTCATTGCCTCGATATTTCGTGCGGTATCAATAAGGGTTTCCCCTTTTACAACACTGCTGGCCTTGGATGAAATTGACACCGTGTCCGCGCTCAATCGCTTGGCTGCCAGCTCGAATGAAAGGCGGGTCCGGGTGCTCGGTTCAAAGAAGAGATGGACTACGGTTTTGCCGCGGAGCGGGGGCACTTTCTTAATGGGTCTTTCAAGGATATCTTTGAGAGATTCGGCGGTATCCAGAATGAAACGGATCTCGTCCGGTGAGAGGGTGGATATTCCCAGTATGTGTTGGGCAGCGAGGCGGTTCATGCCAAAAAAAAGCCCCCTTTTTTAAAAAAGGAGGCAATGTGCGGCGTGTCTGCCAAAAAATTTTTGCCCCAGAGAAGCATCAGTCTCATAATGTCCTGGATGTAGCACAAAGGCAGGGCATGAGTCAAGTATGTGATTGAGAGATGAAAGTATCTATTGCTGGACTTTAACAGTTTCCTCGCTTGATTATCTGGGATCGTTCAGTCCTCCTTTCGTCGGACTTGAATAATCGATTTTTAATCAACCCGGAATTATAATTGACGCTGGTCAGAAAACCGGTGACTATTATATCGGCCCTTCCATCGGTCAAGTTTTTCAAATGCATCCTCAACTGCCCTGGAAAGTGTCTCAACCCTGATTGGTTTTGTGAAAAAATCATCAAAACCCGCCTCACGGCACTCCTTGACCTCAAAAAGGGCTGCCCATCCGGTTATAGCATAAATGATGGGGATAGGGTTATGTTTCCTGATCTGTCTGCATAGCTCTATGCCATTCATTCCGAATAATTTGAGGTCCAGAAATATGACCCCTATATCCTCATTTTCCAAAATTTCCATGGTCTGCTCGGCATTTTCGGCCGATTGGACCTCGTAACCGGAGGAACGGAGAAAATCTTCAAACAAATCCAGGACAGATACATCATCATCCACGACCAATATTTTTCTTTCCATAAACAACATTTCCTTAATCAGTGTTTTCCACGAAAATATATTTACGATATTTATTTTCGAGAAATAGTATCCGTGGTAAGTCTTGATTGCCCTGCAAAGAGATCTCTTCTTCTATCCAATTTGTAGCAACTTCCCTTGAATTGTTTTGCATATTTTTTCATCTCCGATGCCCGTTCCGTGATTTCACCATAGTGTGAAAGCGTCCCGGTTTTGGTGCTTGTAATCCCTATGGAAATGCTCATTATAGGGAATATTCTTACATGGTTCTGTCTGTCAATGGATTCAATGCAATTCTTCATCCTGTCTTCAGGGTCATAGAAGGTGGGTATGATTTTGTCAAAGGCATCTGTGATTTCCTGGGATGTCTCTTCCATGAGGTTTAAGTCCATTATAAATACAAAATCGTCACCACCTATATGTCCTATAAAACTATTATTGGGCTGCTTATTCTTTACAATGTTAAGTATGAGACGTCCGGTAAACCTTATAACTTCATCTCCACGGCCGAAGCCATAATAGTCATTGAAGGGTTTAAAATAATCAAGGTCCGCATACGCAAAGGCAAACTCTTTGCCCTTATCAAGCCTGTCCTGTATCTGCCTGTTTATTGAAATATTCCCCGGGAGCCTTGTTAAAGGATTGATCTCGACAACCCTTTTCGATCTGAGAATACATAAATTAACCCTTGTAAGTATTTCTCTTTCGAGCTCGGTTTCCCAAATATAATCTTCAGCAAATGAGAAATCCCATCTGGAGATATCAAACTGATCAGGCAAAACAGCAAGAACAGGCAATTGATTAAATATGGGATCTTTCTTTAGATTATTAAGGATATTGATTGTGAAAGAATCATCCATGTTGATAGCAAGAATCATCAGATCCGGCATAGAATTATAGATATAGTCCAGGGCAGGCTCTATCTTGCTGAAAACAAGTATCTTGTACAAATTTTTCAAGACACTTTCTATGATATTTATTGAAATGATATATTGGGAGACAATTACAATTGTATTCATTATAGAGATAGTTCTTCCGTTACCTCCAGGGAATCTTCCATTTCTTCTAGTATCTCTCTCAGGTCCGTTTCACTCAATTTAAGGACCTCAAAAGCGGCGGGATTTAGCGCGGGCACAAAGGGATCACCGGCAAAACCCATCCCGTTTGCCCGCAGGAGAATATCAGCCAGATGAACAATTGCGGTTTCGATGGGGGCACTTTTTGAGAGATGGGGCTTGTGATGATATCTTATGACTTCTATCAAGTTGCGAGGGAAAAGCCATTTTTCTGCCAACCAGGATCCTATGTCGGCATGATCAGCAACAAAGTGATCTCCTTCTATCTCAGCTATTGTAACATTCTTGAGTTTCGCTTCATTCATTGCTTCTTTGTATTCCTTGGGGAACTCAAGGATTAAGATGATCTTTCCTATGTCATGGAGTAGCCCCGCTGCATAAACGTCATCGTAGTCCTTTAGCCCCTTCCTTTTGGCCATTAGCCTTGATGTAATGGCACACCCGAGAGAGTGTTCCCATAGCCCGAGCATAGCATTCTGCATGAGTTCAAATACAGAGACGCCGACAAGCAATCCCCTTATGACATTCGAGCCAAGAAGTACCGTTGCATGAGATGCAGAAGAAATCCTGCCTGGAAACCCATAGAATGCTGAATTAACCATCTTCAGAATTTTGGTGGTCAGAGCAGGATCATTTGATATAAACTTACCGATTTCTTTCAAAGATATTGTGGGATCCTCTATAATTTTTGAAATCCGTTTCAGGGTGCTTGGTATCGTTGGGAGGTTATTGATATTTTCAACTTTCCTGCGCAGACTTTTTATGTCCATGTCAATCATACAAGCCCTCTATATGTTCCTTTACCAGCTTTTTTAACATATTCATATACGGCCTGTCTTCCACGTTTTTGAATCTCCGGTCCAGTTGCGCAAGTGCCTCATCTTTCGGTATGTCCTGATGAGACGGACCATCTATATAGACACCATTGATTTCCATGTCTTGGATCTTCTTTATCAATGTTTCTGTCAGTTTTGTATCCTTGCTGAGCAGGACTATATTCCCCTTGGTCACGGGCCTCGCAAGGTTCATCCCCGGCTCGAGTTTATCTACAGGAACTTTTGGCACAGTTATTCTCCCTTCGTTTAGCCTAATCCTGAATATCAAAATAAAATAAGGATATTAAGATAAATTAACTGGCTACCTGCTATCAGAATAAAACAAAAAACCGTCTGTTAATGACCAAATATGGATGAGTTCCCTAAAGGTCTTCCCGTATGATAAGCGGCGTTCTGTCATACCATATGCAACAAATTATTGTAGAAATTCTATAGGATTCAGCCAAGAAAATCAAGGAGGACTGGTGTTGTCAGGCGCCATTCCTGTTTCGTGAGTGCCTGGTATGGTCAAACGAATTACGTCGAGCGTGAGACGAGATGCGACACCCGCATTCTGCTGAAAAAAACAAGGAAGGTCCTGGGTTCTGCTCAAGCGGAATCACTAAATCAGATCTTTTCAAGTATAATCTGAAGTAATTCGAATTATCTCTCTCTGCCTTTTAAACACATACCTGATGATCATCTCTCGATCATCTTCTGATAATTCTATAAATTTGGCAGCAATACAATATCTGCCTTTTTTCTCTGACTCTGCAACCTTTCTTACTTCTCCAAGGACATCTATCTGGGTCTGAGTAGCCAGGGGCAAGAAAATCCTAAGGGCAATAATATCGCCAATTGAAAAGGCCTGATCCGCAATAAATCTTATTCCTGCCCCACTAATATTTACATTTTCATTCTTACTAACCGCATATTTTTCAGCGCGCTTGTCTTCCAATATATCCAAAATACGATCCATCTTCAGATTTGCCTGATATATAAGTTCATAAAGTAATCTTAAATCAACTTCTTCAATTTCAGGCGTTTTAAGAGGTTCGCCAAATATATTCTTGTATATAACTATTGGTCTATCTCTGTATTTCTTATAATTTTCCAGTGAAACTTTTTTGTAATGAACTTTCAGTATATTATCTACTCTTAAATACTTTCTGCCGCACACTCTGGTGGCCTTAACTTCTGGAAAATCTTTTGAATCAATAATATTATAGCATATACTGTTTTTTAAAATATAAATGTCTGTGCCAACCGGGGGTGTCATTTTTTTGTCATCTACTTCAAATTCAATGACTATTACCTCATCCGACGAACTTTTTATATGACCTCTGGTGTTTATTACCTTATCGCCATAAGTGAAACTGATATCTAATCCGGTCCCCGGCTTAAGCTCAACCTGTGTCTGCTCATTAATAGATTCCATAGAATATGACTCCCTGGGTCTGCAAGCCTGATATATGTTCAGTGAAGTCCCTGATCAGTTTGGGTATCGGCTTCCAGCCTGCTCTTTAAATAATACGCATTTTTTATGCCAGATCCCTCATTATTTACTGTCAAGGTTATGAAAGACTGGCAGATGGAACAGGGCATTCAGAAGATATTGACGGGACTTCTTGGGTATTTTTCTTTTTATTATCCCGAATAATATATTCAGACAGTGCTGTTGCAGCATCTTTCCATTGGTACCACTGTTGGGGATAATTGAGTATGTAGCCCTCAAGCCTGTGCCACGCCCTGGCAGCCAAAGATTCATCTTTTCGACCGTCTGCAAGAGGCTCAATACATAAGGTAAAGCCTCTTTTTTCTCGCCTCATGAGCCCCATAAGTGCAGGCACTTTTGCCCTGTTGTATAGAAAGTCCAGTGTCCTGTCCTGCGGAACAGTGTGGCCGAAGACTGAGATTCGCTTATCAGGATACGGGCGCCACTCTGAGAATTCGTCGCATTCGGTGATCAGGATCCTACCGCTCTTAATGGCCCGGAGCGCCCTGAATGCCACTTTAGGTTCACTGGCATCTATCAATACAACATCAAACTCTCTTGCCCTTTTTATAAGTTCCTCTTTCAGCTTTTTTGTCTTGAACCGGCATATCAATGCGATCTTGTAGCCGTTCATGGCCAATGAAAGCGGAAGGAACTCCACTGCCCCGAAGTGTCCGGTAACAAAGATGCACCCTTTCCCGTTTTTTGCGACATTGTCCAGATAGCTCTTGTTTTTTATATGTAGACGCAGTCGCAGAAAATCAATCATTTTAGATAAGGGTCTATGGGCCATTATTAATTTTTCAAAATAGTGATCAAAAATTCCCGTAAAGGTTTTGATCGAGTCCAGATAAGACGTCTGTTTTTTGACATTAAGCCTTAAGACATGGTTCAGGCAGAGTAATATCTTCATTCTGTCAGTCCGTTTTAAGGAAAAGTATAAAAACCCCAGTAGATAGAGATAGATGCGCAGGCATATAAATGGTGAAAACCTGGCCAATTTTACATTGAAGGAAAGTTGAAAGAACTGACTCAAGCCGAGACCGGTGACATTAGGCATTCTGTACATAATACCCTCCTTTATATAAAGTTATTGACTCAGGAATCGTATTGTGTAACTCTTTATAATCATATTGATATTAATGATACTGCAGAAAGTACCCGATAATATAAAAATAATTATAATAATTTTTCTAAAGCTGTTTCAGGATAGCTGCTCCAAAAGGACTTTTTTGCTATAATAACTTTCGACTTAAATGTGTTAAAAAATTAACAGTGGAATAATTCCGGATGGATAAACACAATAGTTGTATTAATTCCCTTGCCGTCATTCAATATATCGAGGAAAAGAAGCCCGGGAAATTGCCTGAGCTCTTTAAGGACCTCGGGCCGGAAATGGCAGGGGTGTCCGACCCGAAGGCATTCCTTTCCGATCCAAACAACTGGATATCGTCCGCCTTATTGGTGCAGCTATATGAGAGGGCCAGGAGGATTCTGGGCGACGAGAATACGGCCTACAAGATAGGATTTAACTCAGTATTGAAGCAACGCCTGGGCTATATCCAGAGAATTATAATCTATGCCTTTGGAAATCCTGCAAAAGGAATCAGGCATACACAGAGGGTAAATGACCATTTTAACAGGACCAAAAGGATAGAACTGCTGAGTTTTTCAAAAAATGGCGCTGTAGTACGTCTTATCTGGTCAAAAGATGTCCCCCTGAGCCGTGATTTTTGCCTGATGAACAAGGGTATTTATCAGGCGATTCCGTTGATCTGGGGTCTCCCTCCTGCCCGCCTGGAAGAGACCAGATGTTTTTTCAACGGAGATGATTACTGCGAATACCATCTTCAGTGGGAGATCCGGAACAGGATCAGAAAGCTTCATCGCAGGATATTCACCCCCTGGAAGATATTCCAGGAAAGCAGAAAGGAGCTTGAGAGGGACAAGGAAGTCCTCAGGGAAAAATATGATCATATCCATCGGCTGAATCAGGACCTGCAACGAAAGGTGGATCAACTCACCACCCTTCAGGAGTCCAGCGCCGCCATCCTTTCCACGCTCAGGCTGGAAGAACTCCTGGAACTGATACTCAAGCGTCTCCTGGAGGTAGCCCACCTCGACAGGGCAGGAATATTCCTGTTTGACGAAGACAAAAACAGACTGGTTTTGATCCACGCGGTGGGGGTGAAACCCGGCACCGTTTCGGATCTTAAGGGTTATCAAATACCCCTGGGCAAGAAAAACAATATTATTGCCCGTGCTGCCAGAGAAAAAAGGCCTGTCTTGGTAAAAGATGTGGAAAAGATATCGCTTAACCCCCAAAATCCGCTTTTATTGAGGCTAAAGCCAAAGGCCTTTGTTCTGGTACCCATGGCTGTGCGGGGCCGGTTGATCGGTGTCATGCTGGGGGATAATCAAAATGACAGGGATTTTGTCACGGAAATCGATAGGGATTTTCTTACCAGTTTTGCCAACCAGATTGCCATGGCCCTTGAAAATGCAAACCTCTACAGGAGGCTTGAAGACTCGGAGCGCAAGTATCGCGAGATTGTAGAGAACGTGAACGAGGGCATCTGGGTCCTGGATGTAAACGGGATTATCAAATTTTCAAACCGCCATCTGAGAGAAATGCTTGGCTATGAGGATTTAGTGGATCACAGCATATATGATCTCGTAAATGAAGAAGGGAGAAAAGTCCTTCTTCGAGTACTCATGGAAAATATGAGAGAGAGAACAGCCAGGGAGGAGGTTGTATTGCAGCAGAAGTCAGGTGACCCTGTAAGCGTTCTGATCAGCAGCGTTCCCATCATGACAGACGGTCAGTATGATGGCTGCCTGGCCATGTTAGCCGACTTGACGGAGAAAAAGCAGCTTGAAAACAGATTATTGCAATCCCAAAAGCTTGAGTCCATAGGGACTATGGCCGGCGGTATAGCACATGACTTCAATAACATACTTACTGGTATAATAGGCTACACAAATCTTCTAAAGCTGAAAACAGAGGAAGAGTCTGACATAGGGCACTATGCAGATATTATCGAGCGGTCCAGCCTGAGGGCTGCCGACCTGGTGGCAAAACTTATGGCTTTCAGCCGTGACAGCCAGCCCGGACGATCCCTTGCATCCGCGGTCAATGAGATTGTGCAGGAAACATCGGAGCTCATAAAGAGCTCTTTACCCAAGAACATAGAGACGGAATTTTCTCTTCAGGAAGATCTCCCTTTGATTAAGTGTGACCCTACTCAGGTCCAGCAGGCCATTCTAAATATATGTCTCAATGCCCTGGACGCCATGCCTGATGGAGGACGCCTTTTGGTGGCCACAAGTGAAGTCGAATACAAAGAAGTTTGTGCCCGTTGCCCTGATTTTACAGCATATCCCGGTCGTTATATCTGCATAAGCATCAGTGATACCGGGACCGGTATCGAGCCGGAAGCCATGGACCGGATATTTGATCCCTTTTTTACAACCAAAGAAGTGGGCAAGGGATCCGGGCTCGGGCTTGCCATGGCCTATGGGATTGTAAAAAACAGTAAAGGATGTGTCCATGTTGAAAGCAGGAGTGGAGAGGGAACCACCTTTGAGCTCTTTTTCCCCGTGTCAGAGTCTGTTGCAGGGCCGGGAAAAGAACCTTCAAAAAATCCTGCTCTGGACGGAAATGAGACCATCCTGGTTGTTGACGATGAAGAAATTGTCAGGGATCTGACACTGGATATCCTTTCCGCTCATGGTTACAATGTGTTCCTGGCGCAAGACGGGCTTGAGGCCTTACATGTCTACAAGGCATTCGGCCACGATATTGACCTTGTGCTCCTGGACATGATCATGCCCCGGATGGACGGCAAGGAGACCTATAAGAAGCTCAAGGAAATCAATCCTGATATTACGGTGTTATTCTGTAGCGGCTACAGCCAAAATCATCGACTATGCGAAGAACTGAAAAAGAGTAACCTGCCTTATGTAAACAAACCTTTCAGAATAGATGATCTGCTCAGAAAAATGCGGCAGGTACTGGACCATGAAGCCGGTAGCCGGGAAATGACGCAGTGAAAAAGATCAGAGGAATTTGTCAAAAATCCGTTTTGTTGCCTGCACTACGTCAGTTTTGGCTGAGAGCTTCAGCAGGGATTCCTGCCGGAGCTCGCTCTGGAAAATATTGTCGCTTGCCGGGATACAGCCACCAAACAGGAGATCTGTTTTCCCTGTAGCCTCCTGTATCTGTTCCTCCAGTGCTGCCGGCAGGTCCCTCGGCACCCTGTTTACCACGAGCACTTTATTTCTGACTTCTAATTTTAATGCCTTAGTAAGATCGGCTATGCGTGCCGCTGCGACTATCCCCCGGATTGAAGGATCAGATACAGCAAATAAGGTATGTATCTTCCGGAGGTTTAAGCGGCTCAGGTGTTCCATTCCCGCCTCATTATCGACTATGAGGTAGCGGTAACTCCTGGCCAGCCCCTCTATTACCTGTGCCAGGATCGTATTGGCCATGCAATAGCATCCAGGGCCTTCGGGCCGGCCCATGACCAGTAAGTCAAAACCCTTGGCCT
>Ga0190316_1000047_pt1 | contig 30041 bp, 48 predicted proteins | sample 48701112_MG_FD_161663 | JGI IMG/M metagenome (GOLD analysis project Ga0190316, IMG submission 161663) | Hydrothermal vent sediment bacterial communities from Southern Trench, Guaymas Basin, Mexico - 4870-11-1-2_MG | ecosystem: Environmental > Aquatic > Marine > Hydrothermal vents > Sediment ... | reverse complement strand
CATTTTGCTTACTTTATAAGACATGCCGAAACGAGGCAACATGTTATCATAGTCGCACTTGTACATACCTAGATTTCTGTGTATGTGTAGTGCATCGTTAGCATTCAGGTTAAACGAAAATCTTGATCTGTATTTGAGATCATTGTTTAACATTTCACAGAATTTAATGCTTTCTATGAACTTACCGTTTTTCTTAAATATTAAGATATTTGTATCTTTGTCCATAAACAATTGTGCACCAGTGAATTGTACTACCGAACCAGGATTGATTACTTTTACCTCCCAATACTGGTTATCATTTGTGGTGATTATATCGGGTGTGCCAGGACTAGAAACACCGGAGTTTATATTTATATCTTCTATTTTATATCCATTTTTTAGAAGATAATCAACTCCCAACCTTTCATGTTTCTTAACATTTTTATATAATGTGGGGTTCATTTGTTTCTCCTATGTGTTTGATATACGTGAGTTGGATCGATCGTCTTTCAATGTTTCTAATGCTATTAGCAGAGTGTTTATCGCCATCATAGTCGATATGAATCCTTGTATCATCGAATTCGATGTTACAAATATGCCGACAGTAGATATAGTCGATAATAGCAGGATTGCGTGATCTTCGTCTTTCATTGTTTTACCTCGTTATTAAGCGTTACTCCATATATATATAGTTAAAACGAACGCAAACCATATAATCGTAGCTATAATCGTGGCAGTTGAAGAGAAAGTATTTATAAAAATTAAAATACTTGCTAACATCCATATCACAAATGTGACTAATATATTGTAATTACTATCCATTTTTATCACCTGCCGTGTCTGAAAATTGAGTACAGTAGGATCTCGTCGGTGGTCGAGAACGAGTACTCTAAGTCTTGTAATGCATGTCTAAAGTCTTCAAAGTCATCCATGCGTTCGCTCATATATTCTCTTGTGTATTTGAACCTAGCAGGTTTGCCGTGTATATGGTCGTCATTCTTTTCGTGGTCGTTTATAACGCACGATACGATTTCAACCGGTCGTGTTTTATCTATCATTTCGATCACTGTTGTAGTCAGCGTAAGTTATTGTTTCGCTGTTTTCTGTTACGATCACACAAGGTGGTAGTATTTCATCAGCCTTAAGCGACCGTATCTTGTAGTCGATTTCCAGATATCGGAAGTGTTCTTTAAAAGTTTTGATGGCTGACTTAAATGCATCAGACTTATCTATGGCGTGTACAAGGGTTTTGACTTTGTACTTGTATCCGGCTAGTCCATTTACTATATATTCTATTTCTACTATGTATAGTGACATGGTTATTCTTCCCATTCGTTTCTTTTTTCTTTGTTGATTTCGACGAACATTCCGTGAGTTGTGATCCACCCATTGGTGAAAATCTTGTCCCAACACTCACGTTCATTATGTGGGTATAATCGACGAATTATCCGCTGGCAGTCGATCGTTGTCTTTGCGTTGGATAAATCGATTATGCGCATAGCGACGATATGCGGTGGTGTGTTGGACGTTGTGATTCGGTTCATGGTATCTTTATGTGGATGTATGCTCGACTGGCGAGGTAGTCTGCGTAGTGAAGGATCTTCTGGTGGTCGTCTGCGACTTGCCATTCCTCAGGATTTACACTCCACTGACCGTCGTGCGTTCTGATTAGTTGTATGATCCGGTCAGGGATATTGATGTGCTGTTGTGGAATGTTTGAGTGGTCTTTCACTGTGTGGTAGTTGCCTGGAAATTGTCCATATTTCCATGTGTCGTGAAGTATGGCAGCAGCGATTAGGTTGTCACGGGCGATTCCTTCGATTTGTGCAGCTGTGCAGAGATCGTTGGTGATTTTTACGACTCGACAGGTGTGTAGTACAAGACCGAATTTACCGCGTTCATCGAATGGATGATACTTTCCAGATGATGAACTTGGGTTTATCCAGAAGTAGCTGGGAACTTTGTCTACCAATACGTGTTTTACAGTGTCTTTCGTTGACTCGTCGTTGATGAAAGATGTCATGTATTCGATAGCAGTGTTTTTGTCGGATACGATTTCACATCGTGTGCGGTTGTCACGTGTACTGCCATTGAACGTTCTCTTTCTCTTGTACTTGTTTAGGTCTATGTCAGACATATTTATTGTTCTCCAGTTTGTTTGGGGGTGTTGTTCATGTGGAGAGCTTCTCGCAGAAGAAGATTTATCACATCGTTGAAAGACATGTTTTCTTCTTCGGATATCTTGTTGATCGATGCCAGTACATCGATATCTAACGGGACGTGCTTATATGCACGGGTCTGTCTCTTGTATGCTATTGTTTTGTTGTTATTCGGTTTCATAACATATACATATCAGCGTTTATCATATATAAATGTTTTGACGCATACGATGTTTTTGATGGGTAACATTTATATAAATGATTTTTATGAAAATGAAAAAAATATATGTAGTTTACTTTTGCAGTAGACGAATAGCCTTTTTGACCGAGTGTGGAGTTCTTATCTTCTTTTGGAGTATACTCGATTTTGAAGATATTAGAGTTACTTGGTCTATACCATCGTCTTGGTATGTCATCAGGACGATACCATCTTTGTCTTCGATTATTTTATCAGTCATGCAACCACCTATCAAATAGTATGTATTCATCATTTACAAGACTGTATTTATATATGCTAACTGCTTTTCCTTTTTCGACGTTGTGAACATGTGATAACATATTTAATATTTGCTCATAACACATGTCTTTGTCGATTTGGCTAATTAAGTCGGTTAGATCGAGTATGCCATTACCGCTTTTGATTGAATAATACAAATCTTTGTCATTTATTACACCTTTCATTAGATTAATTATGAGTTCTGCAGCTTTGTCAATATTTGTGTCGTATGTTCTTTGCGCTTCATCTGGTAATGAATACGGGTCAATGATGTTGCATATATATCCTATTGGGTAGTGTGTAACACGTCCTTTTTCATATAATGACACTCTGATAGCACAAGGAGATTCATACAACGCAAGAAGTGATGGTGTATGTTTCTGTGGTATAGTATTCAACATGTCGTTGATAGTTTGTGGACGTGCGTTAAAGCAATATTTACTACAACGAGATTTAAACGCAGCCATTATTTTGTTTGATAATACATGTACAAGAGCTGAACCTACTTTAGCTAACGCGTCTTCAAAACCTTCTGTTAAGTCAGCGGTTGAACTTGTTTTAGCATGATCTACTGCATGAGATAGTTCATGTATAAATGTATCATATCTTTTATTTTCTAGTTTATCTATTGATATGCTTATAGTACGTGATAGAGGACTATAAAATGACCTATTACCATTAACTGCGACAATTTCTATATCAGATGCATTATAAATAGATGCACCCATAATAGCTACATATTTTGCAAGTTGCTGCCACTCGTTAAGTGTGCATAGTTGAGATACGGTTAGTTGTTCACGAGGGATTTGGTCTAATTTAGCTAGCTTTTTACTTGTTTCTATTATTATGTCTGTTACTTTTGGTACGTGCTTGAATAGTAATTTAAGTCCGTATGGCACTACTATCGGAGTTATTGCTTCGTGATTCGCTTCGATTATATCACGAGGATCTTTACTAGTTGTCCATGCACCTATATGGTATTTATGCATAATATCATCTATTGCGATTTCTAAAATAGGGCTTGATGTAAAGTAGCATTCTTTGAGCTCGAAAAGATTGTTGTCGTTGACACGATAGTATTCGTGAGGAGTTGCGATGTGCTCGAGATTTGATTCGATAAGATGTTTGATGAAAAATGGATATGCTTCAGGTAGTGTGTATTCTATTGCACTAGCAAGTTGACTTGTTCTGGATACATTTGTTCGATTAGGTTCTAAGTTGACCCACCATAAATTGTATGAGTAAAATGTTTTACCAACGATTTTATCTGTGTAGTTTACGAACATATCTCGTACATATAGTCGATTTCTTTCGTTTGAAGACATTTGTATTACAGTGTTCGGCATACATTGATCACAAGAGCGATCAGAGTAATATATTGTGGATTTGTTTTTGATGCGAGGGTCATTTGGATGGTATATTATGTTGTCTATTTTTTTCTGGTCGATGTGCAATTTGTTTATTATTACCTTGGTGCCTGGGATGCGAGTAGTTGACTTGCCTATGGCTATTGTTAGCATGTGAGTTATTTTGGAGATGTAGCACTTGTAGACGATGTTACCGGAGAATACGTATACATCTTTTCCTTTCATGGACATGTATAGAGCGGCAACTTTTAGACCTTCACCGTATGCACCTCGTAAGTAGCATTTCTTGTCCTCACCACCTAGTGCGAACGCTTTGTAATTTATTCCGTTGCCTCGGTCTTCGATTATTAATCCAGTTGGCGTGTTTTCGATTTTTATGTTTATGTTATCGTAGCCGAACTTTTCATGTTCTGCATCTAGTGAGTTTTGGATGAACTCACGTAGTGCCATGATTTCATCCCAATCTCGACGCTTGGCATACGACTTTTCCATAGAAGTAGTCCATATTATATCAAAGTGAGATATGTCATTAGATAGTTCTGATGGAATGTATGATGCTTCTTTTCCGATTTTAGGATTTTCTATCGAGATGTAACTTATAAGTTTCATCATAGCCTCACCTTCTTCAGGTGGGATTCCGTATTCAGTGTATATTGAAGGCATTGTCGATCAACTCTGATTGGTGTAGTGGGTTAGGATGTACGTCATTACTATTATTCCGATGATGGCGGGCAGTGTGCGCAGTATTATTGACTTCATGCCCATTGTAGCATTAGTCGGAAGTCTGTTTGAGATGTACATGGATGATAATGTACTTGCAACACCAATTAGTATGTTGTTGAAGGTGACTATCTCTGCAGGAGAAAATATGGGAGATGGTATCGTTGTTGCGTTGGTCATGATGTTCACCTTGTGTTAACTATATGAGTATGTTGTGCGATCGTTCCAGACTTTTGTGAATGTTTGAGTACCATCGGCGTATTGGATGTCTGTTGGGTTCTTTGATGCATCGTATGTGATCTTTTTGATACGCCACAATGGATCGGATTTTGATGTGGATGGCGCGGCTTCACCGATGTATATTGGGTCGTCGTCAGAGTCGTACTCGATTGTTGTTATTAGTTGGACGTCGGTATCTGCTTCTGATATATCTAGAGATGTGTCTGGGTTTGTTGATACAAAGAAAGATATCGGAGTAGGAGATGTGGTGGTGACATATATGTATTTAAAGTTGGTTTTGATTTTTGTTGTACCAAGTATGGTGCGACTACCCATTTCATCTGTTTCGATTGTGATCTTCTCACCAGTTGTTATGTATAAATACGACATGTGGTCGTGGTTGGTGTAATCAGATAATTTGTATGGGAGGTCTTCCTTGGTGCCGTCAGCAAATTTTATAATTCCATCTACAAAATCGATGATATTGAGACCTATCGGTAGGGTCTTTCGTGTGCCATCTGATGGGTAGTCAAATGTTATGTCGGTCATAATGATCGCCTTGTTAGTAGGTAGGTTATTATAATCGATGCAATTATCGCTGACATAGTTACAATAACCATAAACTTTGTACATTCGTCTTGAGTATGTTGTAACTCAATGCATGTAGTTCCAGTTGGTTCAGTTAGATATTTGTTATTAGTTGGGTTGTAGTCAGTCATATTTATCGCCTCATTGCATATATTATGATCATTGCAAGTGATACTATCGCAACTATTGCCAGTGTAGTATTGTAAAATTCTTTGTTGGCAATGTTGGTAGTTGGTTGTGTGGTTTGTTGTATAATTGGTGATTCGTTAGTCAGTTTTGGTTTGTATTGGGTCATGTTGTATCACCTATAGTAGTTTTGCACGTATGAAGCTTGCTATTGATCTTATCGATGCAAGTTTTGTTGAGTTGTTGTCTATCTCTTCACGTATCTCAGATGCAGTTGGTGCAGTTGTGCCTGGTGCCGTGGCGAATATTTTGACGCTGTCATCTGCTCCAAGAGTGAATATTGGAGCACTGTCTATTGTGACTGTCTTCGTAGAACCATCATAATCAGTTATCTTGCGTACACATGGGTAATCATAGTTAGAGTCGTCGTACAATACTATAGTTTGGTCATTGTATGCATCGTCTTCGTTAGATCCTGTTACAAGTGTAAAGTGTGTTTGGTCATTCACGGTGTCGATTTCTGCAGATAGTAACATGTTAGGATTAGCCACTCCTGCTGACCATGCAGCGTCGCCACGATCACGGATGGCTTCAAGGGAGTCTGTAGCACGGTTAAACGTTGCAGATGAACCATTGTCAGCCATGTGTCCGATCACACTGTCAAGGTTTACGGTTGTTTCCCAGTCAGTGTCAACTGCGCTGCTGATTAGATGATCTAGCTTTATGTCTGCTAGTGCGTTGTCAACTTGTGTCTTAACAGTGGACGCATCGATGTCATTTAAGTTTGTGTTTGCAGTTAGAACTCTTGTGGATACAGACCATACGTCGGCAGCACTGTGTGTGCTAAAGCCGGTTGCAGTTAGCCAGTTGTTTTGGTTTGATTGGAGTTCGTCAGTGTCTGCAATGATGTCATCGATGTCAGATGGGATGTTTGCAGAGTCGAGTTCAGCAAGTCTTGTCTCGGTGCAGACAGACGCAAGTGCAACTGCACCTCCACTAAGATTATCGAGATACCCAGCTCTCGCTGCAGTTAACCGAGATTCAAGTTCATCAACGTAATCATCAATTGTAGCCAAGTCTGCCGCGATGTTTGCACCAGCAGGTGAGCCGATGCGATCATAAACTTCACTTGATCCAACAGACTCAAGATTGTATCGCTCATAAAAAATGTAGCATCCATCGACTTTAACACTTATAACAACCCAATCTGCACCCGATGCAAATGCAGCGTCAGGAACATCAAAACGATAGTTTCCAGGCATGTTGGTTGCATCTATCTCAACAAAACCTCCGTCAGTATGTGCACCTGTGATAGTGACAGTTGTAGTTGTGATTGCTACTCTTGATTCGCCTTGTCGTTGATACGAAGCAGTGACATCTGAGTAAATCTTTCCAGTGACTTCTGTATTGTCAGTTGTAGATCGAAGGATGATTGGTATTGTTACATCAGTGGATCCACATTTTATACCACCTGCAAATTTATCGGACATTGATAAACACCACTTTATTTAAATAACATAATCCAGATAATCCATATAGCGGTTTGAAATTAAGTTTTTCTACTGAATATTTTGGCACACCTTCTTCAGCACCTTGATTGAACAACAACGTCAGTGTCATGCTATCACCGCCGTTGGTTCGGAGGAGGTGTATTTGCGGACACGGAATGAATCCCAATATCGTGTGCTATCCCAACCCGAATTACCTGAACCACTGTATAATCCCGAATTGATAATATTATTCGAATTTGCATAACTGTCTGCTTCTGTTCCATCAACCATAAAATACACAGAAGTTCCATCGCGTAAAATACCTAATTTATGCCATCCAAGACTTCTTGCAATTGATGATTCATGCCATGCAGAATTATACCGCATTCTATATGTTGATACACCATAACATGCTAATCGTTCATCTAAATTATTATTTATCAAAAATGTATGTATAGAAGTTTCTGCAGGGTCTGTCTCATAATAATCAACTTCACAAGCATATTTATTATTTGATGTTAATGTTTTATATAATGATACTATTTGTATGTTTCCAGGATATATTTTTAAACTTCTTGATCCTCTTTTTGCATAATCTGTTACAGTATTATAATTTGAATTATATGATCCTTGATCCAATGTCCATCCATGATTTATAGGATCATCATCATATTCGAAGTCATCAAAGAATTCAAATGTAGCACTACCGTCACTCTTATTATCCACATCACCGCACATCATCCGAATTGCTGACGCCTTGCTTCCAGTGATCTTTGGAATCTCCATCCATACTGTGTCAGAATCTTCTTCCCAGTAATCAATGATTTGTAGATTCTCATCGACAAACCGCATCCCTTGCTTATCGACATGGTTAGACACATCTACCATGACTTGATAATCCGTCAATTCAGATGAATTATCTCTGTTATCAATGTAAATCTCCCTGGTCGGAAGATCGTCCAGTATCGGATCAGCAAAGTGATCCTGGATTGATAATGTCATGCTTTTTCAGTGGTGTATAGATCAGATATATCGATTGATTGCTTCTTGCAAATCCGCTTCAACATTTCCTCAATCGGATCAATAGTTTGTTCTGGTGGCGATGATTTTGGTGGGAGTTCTTCTTCAGTAACCTCCTCCCACTGTCGTGCAGTAGGACGATCTTCTCTAATAATCCGCTTTGTTATCATCACGCCTTTTTTTTCATCTTTTAGTCGATCTTCTTTGACTAATATTGACATTTTTACTCCTCCACTCCAATCTCGACATAAGTCTTTGATGTGCCAGCATCATACGACATCCGGACATCAAACGTGTCTGTTGATCCTGCTGTGTGCCCCCATATATCAATCTTAGCGTACATTTTTTGTGCTGCTTCCAGTGTTTCACTATTAAGATCAATCAGCGCAACTACTGATTTCTCCAGATAAGTGGTTGTGTTGTTTTGCATATCGACCGATACGGTTCTGGTTGACCCAAGTTGGGTTGATGTGCCGGACGAATCGATCTTATATAAAGAAAACTTGACACTATCAATATATGCGATGTCTGTTGTTCCAGAAGACTTAACTGCAACTGTAGCACGGAATCGTACAGTGCCGTTCAGCTGTAGTGTCTCAATTATCTTCTCGTCGAGATAGAAACTCTTTGATAACACGGATGCTGATGTTGTGTTACTATTACCGGTATCTTCAGACTCATTTTCAACACCTTCTAAGTCAGATGGCATCGGTCTGCGCGTGAGAACATGCTTCACAGTTGTTGATCCATCCGGCAATGTGATTGACTCATCACCTAAATGTTGGGCATATAACGTGAACCAGTCTTGAATACCAGCTCTCATTGGCACAACAGCCTGCATATTAACTGCGTTGGAGTTTACATTACGTTCGTATGTGCGAACGTATTCACCACTCGTCTGATCAGTGACCATTATTTCGGTGTCGGTCATATTGTTTCACTTCCATATTTTTCCTGCAAGCCAAAGTAGTCCGTTTACTGCAACCGTGATCATAGATCCAACAGTGATTACAATTCCCATGACTTTACTTTGACTTTGCTCGATGTTTCTGATGCGCGCATCATGGTTTCTGAATGTACGTTGCCCTTCCTTGAGCATCGATTCTAACCGCTCCATACGCTCATCTATCCTTATAAGTAAGTCATGGTCATTCATGTTATGGCACTACCTTCTTTCCAAAGTAATAGCCAAGTATTATCATCATTGGCTCTGTTGGAATGTTTACGTTTACATAATATGATGCAATAGTCGCAGTCGTTACGATTAGTGCGAGTATTTCATCAGTGTTTTCTGATAGTATTTCTTTTATCATGGTGGTTACCTCGTTGATCGTTTAGTCGCTATTATTGATGATCCGGCGTATACAATATCACCTGGTTTTATGGTTGGAGTGTATCCACGTGGAATAGTGATGTTACACCCAGACCTATATATAACATTGCCTATTATAGCGCCCTTTTCTACGACTTCATCTGGTTCAACAAAAATGTTGATACGCTTTGATGCCGCTCCATATATTAAGTCGACGTGGATGTCGCCACTTTTTGTGGATATGGTTATACGGCGGTATCGGTTATCAACAGGGCACTTTTCAATGCATGGGTTGGTTTTGCCAGGGACGGCTGTTATGGATTTTATTTTTCCAGCTAGAGGTGCACGGATCATGTGTACATCACGTAATCGTATCACGATTTTGATTTGATCAGGGGATACGTGATATACCTTGCCATCAGCAGGAGATACCATTCCTTTTGGTGGTATGCGTCTGTATGGACTCCTGTTGAAAAATTTGTTGATACCCCAAGTTCCAACAGTGATGGCTGATACGTGAGGTATAAAATTCTTTAATAGCGACATTGTATGTGTATCTACCTCTTTAGCACAAAGTACTTCAGTATCAGAAGCAGTGCTATAATTCCAACTGCTAGGATTACGTATCCCTTTGCTTTGTCACACGATACATCTTTGCCTACTGCAGAGAATACTGATCTAACAGCATCTATTGCAGGGTTCGGGCACGTTGGTGCTGGTGTTACTTCTTCTGTCATGTTGTTATTCCTCCTATGTTCTTCTAATATACCACAATAGCACTATTATTAATAGTACTAGTGCGATAATAAATACATGTTCTGATGTCATGGTTTGACCTCGATTAGTTTTACACCTTTCGGAAGTGGATCTGGAATGTAGGTGTAATCACGACTATGTGGTAGGGATAGATATATATTGTGGTTTGGTATGTTTATTGATTCTGTAAATGTGTAAATTTCGTGTTGGTTCATTATCGTTTCAGAATTGTCTACACACGTTACACGTTTTTGAGAGCAGTATAATGCATAAGCGAGACTCCATAATATAGTGTCGTGGTCTGGCATTTTACACATTTTTACTTTTCTATATACGTTATTCGCAAAGTCTACAGCGTTGTATATGAAATCGTAGTTGATATTTACTTTGTGACCTGCTATCTCATGACCAAGTCTAGATATTTTAGAATGTAGATCACGAATCTTTAGTTCTTTGTCATTGCGTAACCGTATAATACGTGATAATTCGAGGTATATGTCTTTTGGCAATTCTGGATATACATCTTCTAACTTGACTTGGTATGGGGCACGAGATTTTATACTTGATAAATGTAGACTCGATGCACCAGGTATAATTCGATTAAGTTCATTATTATACTCTTCGATTAGGTCGTTGTTTTTTGATATTTCTAATTGGATGCGTGATTGTGATGCAAGAACATCATCCATTCTTTTATTTAATGATTCTAATTCATCATTACGTTCTACACACACTTTTGCATTACGACTGAACGACACTTGCTTGCCTTTGTTTAGTTCATCGTATCCACTTATCGCTCTACGTTTTGGGAGAGTTCTTAAACGATCAATGACTAATGATGACCCAGGAAGCAATTTTTCAATTTTTAACTTTGCCTTGTATAATAATTTTTCAGATTTATTAATGTTTCGTTCAAGATCCTTGATAATTTTAGATTTTTCTTTTATGCGAGCTGTGAGTTTTCTATTAGAAATTTTCAATTCTTCGATTTTCCTTAATAATTTTGCTATTTTTTGCTTCTCGTAATCATCTACGATTTCATAAAATGTACGAACTGGATAGAGTGCGATGTTTTTACTGATACCTGGTATTATATTATCCATTTTTGTATTGTATTTATTCTTTAATTCTTCCATGTGTTTCATCATATCTGTTAATCCTTTTAATAATGTGGTTTTTGACTGTACTTGTGCAGAGTTATAATTTGATTTTATTAGTTTATCATACATACGCTTATTTACCATTTCTAATATTTCTTCTGGTGTTTTTAGTGAAAATCTTAACTTGTCAATGTGCTCTTTCATTTCAGATATACTAGCGTTGTTTCTATTTATAATGTCTAACAATTCTATTCGATTCATTTCCATTTTATCAACTTGGTTTATCAAATTGCCAGAATTGCCTTGTTTGATACGCTGCTCTGCTTTTGATATCGCGTCATCAATCTTTTTTATTTTGTGTGATAACTCTGAATTAGTCATTGATAATGCATGTATCTTGCTTTCCAATTCTCTTATTAATCTTGTGTTAAGTGGATTTTTAAAATCTTTTGAAACATCTATATAAATACCTTTTTTAGATTTTACAATCCTTTTTAAGTATGACGTATTCAGTTTTTTAGATGATAATGTATCATCAAGTCGATTGGTTACTATGGTAATCATGACAGCGCTCCTAACAGTAGTATTACGCCAGCTATTATCATAGCATATATAACCTTTCTAGACACTCCAAGTATATTAGATATTTGATCAATTATATCTTTTTCTTCTACTGGTGATGATACTGGTGGTGGTGTTACTGGTGGTTCAGTGTACGTTTCTCCAGTGTCTGGTTCATCATACGGTTCATCTGTATTAGGTTCATCTCCAGGGGTTGATAGTGTTATGATTGCTGATTTCTTTAATACGTAACAACTTCCACCACCATACCATGGATTCGATACCCATATCATGGGGCTGTCATTAGACACTATTCCAGTTACCTTGCTAGCGACCTTATCATATTCACCATCTACAACAAGGGCGTCGTATACACTTTTTGTTATGTAACAGGTCGGGAACACGGCAGTTATGTCACCTGATATAGTGTCTCCATGCCAATAATGTGTGTGATGGTGTAAGCTACACCTGCCAATTTCTGGTCCTGATGTAGTGTACCGATTACGTGGAATTCCTTTGTGTGTAAGCTCTGCTCTTGAGTAGTTGGTGATCAGTATTCCACCCCATATATAATCAGGATCTAGTTCTGCCATTTTTATCACCCCTTTAACATAGAGAATGCAAGTATACCAACTATTACCCATATTAGGGTTTTCTTGTTTATACCTAATGAACTCGCGATTTCATCAAAAAAATCTGTATCTGGGTATGTATCTGGTGCAGATATAGTTGCATACGCATCAGCAGCTTGATCAGGAGTTATTTCTCCTTTTTTCGAAAGAGACTCAACTTCTTTCAATGCCATTTTTCGCAGTTCTATCTGATCGATTTCACACTGCTCTTCTCTGGTTCTTAAATCTATAAACTTTATACTTACGATAATGAATCCAGTAGCTAAGCAAAATCCACCAACTATAAGAGCTATTGCCGTTGTTGAAAGTGGTTCCATTTATGACACCTTCCTAAGATTTATTATTATTTTATTATCTTCAGTTAATTCTGCTTCACCAACTACTCTATATTTTGAAGTATACGTTGCTATTGTAGATACAACTGCGTTTAGTATATCAGGAAGCTTATTTATTAAACCAGATCTATTTGCCCACGATAGTGGCTTTAGTGATATCACAATTTGGTGTGTTGGAGTTGTCGGAGTTGTTGGAGTTGTCGGAGTTATCGGAGTCGATTCGATAACAACGCTATTATCATCAGTTATTATAAGGTTTCCATTTGTGTCTTTGACCCATACATAAAACACACCAGAGTCTTCAGCGCTCACATTGTAATAACATGCAGCGTATCCCCATCCAGACTTTGTCGGATGTTCAACAATCTTTTGCACACATGCATCTTTTCCATACGGTCGTATTGCAAAGTGTGCATATTGACCTATAGTATTAGGCGCATTTGTAGAAAACCTAAGAGCGATACGATCACCAGGTGACACTGAACCTGAATCACTTAATCCACTTATATTAAATTCCCATGTCATAATATTTAGCCTCCGAATAAGAACGCTAATAGTGCAGCAGCTATAGCTATTATAATATAAATCATAATTTTATCTTCTGTTACAGGTGGTTCACCTATATCAGGTTCACCAATATCTGGTTCGTCATGCGGTTCACCAGTGTCAGCTCCACCAGTATCTGGCTCATCGTGCGGTTCATCAGCAGGTGGCACATATCCACAAGTAGACGAGTTGGATTCAATTAAAGAGTCTTTTACACAATGTCCATTGACACACTTTTGACTATATAAAGATGTGCCATCACAAGTGTTAGGACACGTTATGCCAGCACATGGATCTGGTGTTGATAGTGAAATAGTTTTAGACATTTCACTTTCTAGAGTACCATTGTAATATAGCTTTGCAGTGAATACAACATCACTGTTTGGCATGTGGAATCCCCTAACATGAGTAGTAGTTTTCGAACCAGCTGCAGTTATATCAGTTGATATACTCAAAGTACCATTAACATAAGTTTTAAGGGTTATTGGCGTGTTTGATGTATTCTGATTTTTAATGTGTATATGTGGTTGAACAAACTCACCTTTCTTCGATGAATCCGGTAAATTGTCTATAGATGTGATGGTTAATGGGATGTGAGCTGGTGGTGGTGTTGGACATGCCTCACCAGTCGATACCCATTTGTTGCCACGACATACCTCTTTGTGTATTACAGAGCCGTCATAGCATGTCTCTGAGTTGCGTTTCTCTCCCTCGATACATACTAACGATTCAGTTAACTTTACATCAAAGTTTTTATGATCATCCAGTGAAAAGTCATCGACATTAACACATCTTAAATTGTATCTAACAGATGCTCCAGATGTTGGTACCCTCCATGTGATATCGATGTTTACTGATTTACCAGGACTTATTGTATATACTGGTGTCTGTGCAACAAATACAGCTGGAACTGCTACACGATATAGAGCAGCTCTAAACTTTCTAGTAGTACCACCTATGTTCTTGATCGTTGCAGATAATTTAGCAGTTGATCCAAGTATTTTTGATGTAGGAAGCACAATGTTGAGCAGTTTTCCCTTTGCAGGTGTAACCGGTGCTGGTGGAGTAATGTAAGTAACTGTCACTTCTTTTGAATCCTGTAAATTGCCTTTATAATACACTTTAACAGATATACGTAATGGCCTTGATACATTAGGCATAGTTATGTTTACATTATTACCCATCGAATTCCCAGGAGACAGTGATGGAATACGTTGTGTTATGCCAATCTGTGCACCTGTGTCAGCGTTTATCCATTTGATATCGAAATCACCGACCTGTCCACCAACATTCTTTACTTTTACATATCCAAGAACCACATCAAGTGGCTTAGCAGATGTTGGATTGGTGTATAAATGTTCGATGGTAGCTTTTGGTGGTGATGGAGCATCATAAGCCACCGAATACTCATCTGAACATTGTAACACATCTCCAATATACAATTTAGCCAACAAACGAAGTGGTCTAGGTACATTATGCATAGTCACAGGCACACTATAAGTAAATGCTTGTCCCGGACTTAATGACTTAGTAAACGAATTTTGTATCTGTAATCCAGTATCTGCATTAAACAATTTAACAGTGAAATTATCGCTTTCACTACCGATGTTTTTAGCGTATATGGTCACAATAAAATTATCACCAGGTTTAGCCGATGATGGCAATCTGTAAGAATCGATTATATCAATTATACCTTTTGATACATTAGTCATTATTATCACCTAAGCCAGTTTTTTATGTGCCATAGTTTTAATTCTTTCCATTGAGACCACTTCATACTAAGCAGAAATCCAGTGATGATCATTCCCATGCCATAATATTCGTGACCATAAAAATCTAGGAGGTCGAAACCATTGAATGTAAATAGGTGTTCCATCATTAATCCTGTGCCACCCATTATTAAGAATGCAGATATAGGCTTTTTACAGTATTGCATGAATTTTTTGCGTTCTTCTGGTGTCATGTTCCAAGGTAGAGATGTTCCTGTCATTATTAAATCTTCTCCCGCAGCCTCGATAACACAAACTCATGTGCATCTGCTTTGCCGTCAATAATTGCGTTCTCAATGTCGATGCCTTTGTGATGCACACCAGACTTGGCTGCCTCATCGTCCCAAAATTGCTTCGATCTGCCTTTTTTCATGCTGATGTGTGTCATCAAGTAGTTCTCTTGATCCTGAAGGACTTGTTTGCCTCGCGATGGTGTTTTTATATCTGCTCGGAGATGTGGATCGAGTCCAATTGTTTTGGCTATCTCATCGATTTCAGGATCGGCGACGTCAATGTTTTCGATGTCGCTATCAGGATGTTTTGAATGGATCAAGTTTTTGGCTTGCTCATCTGTAAGTTCAGTTATATCTTGATCGGAAAGAATCGTAACGATTTGTGATGGTGTACCCGCTACTCGACACAGGTATTTGCCATCTGGTAGTTCCATCATCGATGAAACTGTGTCCTGATCTGCTAGATATGGTCGTATTGGGTCTTCATCCGTCCCAGTTCCTGTTATTTTAGTTATTATCCATGATTTCATACTTTTGCCTCAGTAAATTTTCAAATCATCTAAATAATAATCAAAAGTCTGTTTATAGTCTTCAAATGATTGCCTGAAATGGTTACTTGATGTTATATCATTATCAATTGCAGTGCCCTTAGATACATCATCTTGGAATACTTCAAAATTTCCACTTGAATTCCTTGTAACTTTGACTATGTGCTCATCCGTGTCTACTACTAATGAACATTCTAATATTTTAGTATCAGCTCCTCCGACTACTTTATAAAAATCCCCATACCCACCATATGCTGCGAATTGAATATAATATGCATTATTATCATCTACATGCATGAAATAGAGGTTATCAACACCTGTGTTGCCACTAAATATCTGTGAATACTGATATTTCCACTCCCATGTTCCTTCTATAATTACAGAAGGGATTTGAATATACCCGGCTCCACTGTTACCACTTGTACATGAAAACTTTACTCTACCCGTATCAACTATTATAGTCAAACCTGATGGTGAATCATCAACCGTCCAATCTGGTCTAAATTTCTGGGCAAATTCATTTGCACCTAATAGCGATGAAGCAGTCGTGTCTCGATCATCTCTCGATGTTAATTTATTGTCATCCCAATCATCACACAATGCATAAATAATCGACGTAGCACTTGTTAAATCTCTTGTTGCGTATGTGGTTCCATTGAGAATTTCTTGTGCTTTATTATCTGTAATATTTGCATGAGTGATGATTGAATTAATTTTTGTAATACTGAGTCCGAATTCATCGAAGATCGATGCTGCTTTTGATACTGTCAGGTTGGTGTTATCGAAGATCGATGCTGCTTTTGATACTGTCAGGTTGGCGTTGTCAATGATTGATGCTGCTTTCGCTGCCGTCAGATTTGCGTTGTCAAATGCGAGAGCAAGCTGATCATCTGTGTAAAATGCACCGTTTACACTTGTTGCTGCGTCTGCAGCTGTATACTGGTCACCTTCGATAACCGATGCTCGTTTTGCATCAACTGATAAGTTGCCTGTCTCGAAGATAGACTTGATCTTTGAAGAAGTGATATTACCATTGTCAAGAATACTAATAAGTTTCGCTACTGTTAAATTTGTATCATCGATGATCGATGCTGCTTTCGCTGCCGTCAGATTTACACTGTCGATGATCGATGCTGCTTTCGCTGCCGTCAGATTTACACTGTCGATGATCGATGCTGCTTTCGCTGCTGTAAGGTTGACGTTGTCGATGATCGACGCACTCTTGGCGACAGACACATTATCATGGTTTATGATGGATGCACTATCAGCCGCATCAATTATGCTATCCATATCGTATGCACACACACTAACAAGACATGCGTCATTAAATATTGTTGATACATCTGCAATATCTTTATTTAGAAGTGATAGTGCACCATCACGGATTTCACCCTCACTATTCTTCATTCCGTCAGCCCATGACATTATAATCGAACTCCTAGGATGTTAATTTTTGCGTTGTTGCCAGGAGATGCATTTTTAAAGTACATAGTTGATAAATCTACATCTCCAATAGATATCACACTATTAGATGATTTTGGATAACGCTGGTTAGAGGCATCACCGATTAAAACACCATTATCAGATATTAGAATGACAGCACCACGCAATTTTGTAGTGGTCGTCTCAAATCGATATGGCAAGTCATCAGTCATAGTGTGCTCATTCTCATATATAGCTCCACCAAATCGTGAAGAATTGAGCATTATGTTGTTATCATCAATTGATTCGCCATCTGGAGTGACTTCATTATCTCCTACTAGGATTTTTTGGACAGATAGCGTTCGTCCCAATATATTAGTATTATGAGTCATGATTACACCGGCTTTTTATACGAATACATAGGATAATCCCAATGAGCGACACGCCGAATTGATGCCCTTATCGATGATATATAAGATTGCGTCGCAGAATATGTGTTTAACACATACATCTTAAATGTTACCTGAGGAGCGATTGCAATACCCATCGCACCAACAAAACTCATGTCAGAAGAGTATTGAAACAATTCATCGTCAAGATATACATAGTATGTAGTGTCACCAGTTAGTGTAGTAAAATACTCCTGAAGTAACATTACATAGTCTGATGGCACAGTGTACGATATTTCAGCAGCTTCTGATGATGATAAGTCATACGACACAGAGTCAGAAATATCAATGTCATATTCAGTTAATTTATCATGAGCATATATACGTAGCAGTTCTTCAAGAAGATGATTAGTCCTGTCAATTTTAACACCGATGTCAGACGGTATACCAGATGATACACCAGATGTATCAACTGGCAACTCTTGTTGTGGTTCAGTTAACCCAATGGCTTCAGGTCGGTAATCATGCCGACGCATGAACCAATCAATTTTCTTATTGGTCATATCATTTGCTCCATGATGGTTTGATTGTATCTTTAAAACCAACTTTTTTAATACCAATACCATAAGTATCCATGATATATGGTATGATATCATCAAATTGTAATATCTTTCTATGCATATTCGTATTATCAATATAGTATGTCACGTCTCCAACATTAAAATAATTTAACCTGTGTCCATCAATTAATGTTGAATTAACACGGTTTTTATCATAATCGATAAGAGTAACTTCTCCAATTGATAACCCTTTATCTATAGCTTTAGTACGTGTATATCTTGCATACGATCCACATGCTGAACACCAATCACATGCAGGCAAATTATTAAGAAATTCTCTAACGTTATCCAACGTTGTTTCAGTATATGTGATATCACCATGATCAACATCATCATTATGTGGTTCAGTAACTGGTTGTTGTGTGATTGGTTCTTCTACTGGTAAATCGTATTGGACATTTTCATGATGTATATTATGCGATGGTGTAACCGATGATGTTTCATCGATGGTATTATCAGTTGCATATACACGACGTAACAATATGATAACCATGGCGATGAAACCACCAATATATAACCATGGTGTCATATTATTCACTTGGAATCAGCCTCCTTGATAGCACGATCAAGATCGACATGGGGGAGTTCTTCCCCCTTTTTCAGTTTGTCGACCATTTTAGGTGGGATACTGAACTTCTTGATATTCAGAGTCATTCAATCCCTCGTGTATTCAAGAGTGACAAGAACTTTGCCACCTGCAGTCGATTTTGCAGATGTCAGCTTGTAATACGAATCAGCAGCGACTTCATTGTTGGTCGTTGGTGATGCACTATCTTCAGTGTCCAATGCAGAAGATGCAGCCACTGTAATCACACCGTTTGCAGAATCACCTGTAGAGTTCGCACCTGTAATTGTACCATCATCAGTTGCAGCAATTGCTTTCACAACGATCGACCGGATCTTGTTGATAGTGACTGCAAACGGGAAATATATTTTGGTTGCCGTTTGTTCACCACTCTCAAATGACAAGGGGACAGTAACTATCCCCTTTTTGATATTATCATCAAGATCTGATGTAGTCACAAGGCGCTTTTCAGTTGATGTCATGATATCACGACTCGATCAAACGACCGTTCCATCCAGCTGACATAGCACCAGCAGATGGCTGATCGAAAAACATCTTTACGATCGTTGCAGTTGCACCTGACGCTGTACCAGTGAAAGACAACGGAGTATTAAAGCTACGTGATAGATGACCCTTTGATGCTAACCTCCATCGCCTCTGGACAGTCCATGTCGACCCATTATCAGTAGACACTTCAAGTGTCACGTATGTCTCTACAGTAGACTCGATATCGATGTCATCGATCAATAAAGTAGTGTCTTCAGCAACAGTGTATGCAGTACCTGCAAGTGCATCAGGGGTACCAGGTGAAGCAACTCCATCGGTATCTTCATCCCATTTCTGAATGATATTGCGATTTGGATCTGGTTTCTTGCGAATATCATATACAGATGACTTGAAGTCGTATAGATGTTCTATGTATTCATCCATGATATCACACTCCAGGTGATGAATATTCTGGCAACATCATTGGCTTGACACCAAGTTTTTGCCTGATTTCTGATGCAGATGCATACCCAGGAAGTCCACTTACTGCATCACCCATCGGATATATTTTACGTGGGATGTTTCCGAATAACAGGTCTTCTGCAAGAGCAGACTGGACATCTGGATTAATGTATCTGATGACATACTCAAATATATCAAACGTCATCTCAGGAGTTGCAGCAGCGACTCTCTTGTTATAGAATGAGAATTGAAGTTTTGACATATATGGTATAAGTCTCTCAGAATACTCTGGATGTATATCCAATCTGTCACCAGTCAAGTATCCGAAGTCTGAAGTCTTGTCCCTGGTTTCATTGTCAAGATTGCCTGTTTGAGTTGTTTCGAACCACTCATACACACGCATATTGTTACGAGGGTACACATTCCACCGAATGTGATATATCCGATTCGGATTCTCCTTAGGGATGCCGATGAGATTATCACCGACACCCCAAGACGTCTTACCAATGAAAGATGGACCTAGAGTACCATTTGGACTTATCGAACTGCCAATATCATATTTCAATATCCGATAATCAGCAGCCTTTACCTCAGCAAACACAACTCCTGGTAAGCCGAAGTTCATCCCGAAATACTCTCCGCCCAGCAGAGACCATCTGTCGGACTTGTTATCCACCATCATGTGATCAAGCCTTCTGGTATTCTACAGAGAATATTGGATCAGTCAATGCTGCACCACTGCCTTCATCAGCCTTCTTATACGTTACAGCAGTACCTTTTGGTATAAATCTGTACGTCTTATGAAGAGCACCAACATCCTTCGGTACACGCGCTGTAAGAGTGCTGCCAGTTGCCGCAGGACCCGTTGCAATTGATGCGATTTCATCTGTACCAGTGCCAGCTGTTCCCTTACGCTGGAACGATATGGTCGTGTAGTTTGTATCAGCAGCACTTACAGTCACATCGTTTGTTATGTATATCTTCCGAAGGAAGCAGTCAAAAGGTGCTACAAATATAGCCAGTTCCTCAGCGGTATTTGCTGCGACAGTAGCCATCTTAACTGTGTTCATCAACACAGGGTTGTCTTTGTTTATGTTCATCTACATCGCCTCCTTATGACATCGAAACTGTCTGTGAGTTAAGCCAGTTCGCAGTAGCGAAGCATATACCACCCTGCATCAATCCGACAGGCTGATATGCAGTCTCAACATTACCCTCAACATAGAGCTTAGTGTTCTTTACCAGCATGATAGGCACATCGAACTGATATGTCTGATTATCATTAAGTTTGAACGCAGGCTCAAGATACTGAGGAGTCTTTGGATTACCATTAATATGGTACCTGACCTCAAGCAAGTTTGGTTCTGGTGCAATGTTTGTTACATGGCTAATAACTATTGACCCAAACTCATCATTACTGATAACACTTGGATCAGATGTAGAATTACCCAATATATCCTGCCACCCTGTAGATGTTGGTTGAGTTGTCAGTTCCCATGTTGACTTCTGATTACCAGCCTCATCCTCAAACATGTCTGGCGAAAGTTCTCTAGACAGTATACCTGAATCACCATCGTTGCCAGAGTACATAGAGCCACCGAGTGCCTTCTTGGCTTTCATTAAGCCGACAAGATACGCTCCTGCGAATGTAGCATACAATACCCCACTTACACGAGGCTTGTAGTATCTGTTCAGAAGCTTCGGTATCGCTTCATCGAATGTAGCGAGTTCATCAGCACCAAGCAACGTAAGTCCAGTCTGCATCCCTCGATAAGATGCATACTGAGCATTCATGATTGCCGATAGTCTTTCGACTCCAATTCCTATTGCCATTTCTTTACCCTCCTTACAATGATGGTGTCTGCGAGTTGAACCAGTTTGCAGTTGCAAAAGCAACTCCGCCCTGCATGATTTTCACAGGCAAACCTGCAATCTCTGTCAGTCCCTCAACAAAGAGCTTGGTATTCTTTACAATGATCAATGGAACATCAAGCATGTACGTACCATTCTCGTTCATCTTAAACGCAGGCTCAACATACTGAACAGTACGAGGATTGCCATTGATATGGTACTGCATCTTTGTGATGTTTGCACGATCAGCAAGATTAGTGACATGACTAATCACCATTGAACCAAACTCATCGTTTGTTATCGTAGATGGAGAGGATGTACTGTATCCAATCATCGGCTCCCACGTATTTGCAGCAGCCGTCTCTGTAAGACCCCATCCAGATTTCTGCGACGGTGATGCACTGTCATCCTTAAACATGTTGAAACACAGTTCCTTTGAAAGGATTCCTGCTTCTCCATCGTTCCCATTGTACATTAGATCTCCGAGCAGTTTCTTTGCTCGCATCAGGCCAACCAGGTATGAACCTGCATACGTTGAGTATATTACACCACTAACTCGATTGGTATAGTGGCGATTCAGCATCTTCGGGATTGCGACATCAAATGTCTCAAGCTCAGTCTGACTAAGTAAACTAAGTCCAGTCTGAGATCCCTGATAAGATGCATACTGATCATTCATAAGTGCCGACAGTCGATCGACTCCTATTCCTATTGCCATTTTATCTCCTCATAGTTAAATAAATTTTGAAAGATGGTGTAATCAAATCACCATCTTTCTATCAGCACCGACGTCCTCCCTAGGGATGACTGCACCGGTTACTGGTGGCTGCGAAGTACGTGCCATTATTTCACGTCTCATTCGAGCACGTCTTTCTCCGATCTGTCGCCCAATTGCCATGCGATCACCCGAAGTATACTCCAACCTTCTCGGCTAGGACATCACCAAGCACACCAGCCTGATACAGTATTGCACCACCAGCGAAACATCCGAAGAAGTCTCGAACATCACCAGGTGGGATTTTATCCGACATTACCATACCACCATATATTACAGCAGGGACACCAATCACCGCTGATGTATAGTAGTTTGCCTTACGGATATCTTCTTCAGTTGGATTTGCAGGATCAGCAGCAACATTATCACGGATTACACCTGCTAGAAACCCGTGAATTATAGCTGTCACGATCACGCCAGCGATAGTAGTTGCGATTCCACTAAATCCAAGTGAAGAGAAGAATCCATTGAGGTAATCTGCTCCGTATAACGACATACGAGATCACCTCATGCAGTAACTGTTACTGGCGCTCTGATTGCAGGCAACGCTGCTCTAGCACTCGGAAATGCAGTGTATTCAACAATTGTCTTGTTCCTTCCCTGTGTCCCCATGATAGCTGCTTTCAGTGGCATGATGCCAGTGCTACCATCATTATATATCACTGCTGCTACACCCTTCTCAGTGTGCCGCTTCGACATATCAATGGCAGAACTAAGACCAGCCGATACACCACTGTTCACATCACTTAGCCTTGCAAGGTAGTCACTCGTCGACTCACCTGGACTCTTCTTCAGAAGTTTCCAAGGGACAGCGCGCCCACCATACCTGGACCTGTACGCATCTCTACCGAAAGGATTTATTGCCGTTCGGATTGATCTATTAAATGCAGCGATGTTAATCACATCTTCTGCATTCAATTCACCTGAGAGAAATTTTACCATTTTCTCATTCCTCCTTTATTGTTGTTAGACTTGCGTGTTCCACACTAACCACTGCGTTTTTGTGTGTGTGTTTTTGTGTTTTTGTGTGTTTTAAACGCATGTATATCAATTGGCGTTACTCATATATAAAGTTTTTCACGCATACGTTGTTTTTGATGAATGCTATTTATTTATGTAAAAAATATAAATTGTACATTTGTACAAAAATGACCTCCATGATTACTCTGGAAATGGAAGTGGTCTACCGTCTCTCATCGCTCGACGGTTTAATTCTTTATGAATACACTCCATGTGTGCAGGATATATAGATAACCACCAACCTCGAATTTCAGTAGGCAATATAACTTTGCCACATAACTCACACTCGATATCCTCCCCTTTACGCATCTTATCTATATATTCTGATCGCAACTCATCAACTGATACAAGTTGAGGTATTTCTTCCTCTGGCTTAAGTTTATCTTCGTGACTTACTTTTGATTTCTTCACACCTCCTATAGGTACATATCCTGCAGGAATATCAGCTTCAACACGTCGTCTATCCGCTCTCTCGATTATACTAGATGCACTCGTTACTTTAAAATCTCTCGTTGGCTTCATGACAATAGGTGCTTCTTCTTCTTTGATTTCTACAAATATCGGATACAATATCCTTTCCTCATCCACCACGCCTCGATCCGATTCAATGAATTTCTTGAAAGCATCGACTATTCGCTCATGTGGCAGAGAATAATCGATATTCTCAAGATAATAATCCATATAATACTCATCTATGTTAGCATCCTTCATCAACTCTGTTAGATAATTTGCCAACGCATCATCGTCTTCAATCAATTCTTCTGGAACTGGTTCTGGTTCGTCCATTATCTCTACTTCTGGATTTGATATATAATCTGGAATAAATTTTGCCATTACCTCTTCCTCCTACGAGAACTCTTTTCCCTAAAATTTACAATAGTAAGCATCATGTTACACAATCCTGCATCAGATATAATACTTCTAAGTCTTCGATCTGCCTCTGATGGAGATGCACCGTTATCGATCATCTCATCATACACACTGTTACGATACTGGTTGAAATTAGCTAGCCCGAAAACCAGCTGAGCGAACTTATCACTTACAGATCCATCAGTTCTAAACATATCACTGATTTCTTCGATTCCTTCTCTAAACTCGTCAATATATGACTCATCACCCGGATCATGAGTATTAATGCGAAAAGGGGTCGACTTTGCCCCTTTCCGCTTTATCTTTACCACATTCTTCTTTTTCTTTGAAAAAAAACCCATGATTATTCCTCGCTTTCAGGATCTTTGTCTTCGTTATCACGGTTTATTACACGATCATGATGCTGCAGATTATCTACAACACGTTTTGCCGAGAAAAACACTTCAAACAAAGATATAAGACCTGTAGCACCACGTCGATATGCATCCTTCTGGTCAATCTTATTGTCAAATGCCTTTGACAGCTCAAACACAGACGCTCCAAGCACTGTTCCAGTACGGAAAGTAGCAGACTGTCGCTGATCGTCCGTTAATCCAGAGAACGCACCATCTTTAACTACGTCGATCAAACTTCGAGACGCAATTTGATCGATTGGAGTAACTGCAGTAGATGGTTTATCTTGTCCCTCTTTCTTATCCTTATCACTGTCATTACTGACAGCGTTCTTTATGCTTTCTATTATTCTTGACATGATTGATTCACCCTTTTAACGCCATATTCGATCTTGTTAAGTAGACTTATGAAAGAATCAGTTTTTCCAGGGATCACTGAAAGTCTAACATCTATGTCAGTATCAGATACAACACTGACAGAGAACTTAACCTTGAACTTTGATAATACTGCAAGATTAGCTTTCACAAGATTCTTTATTCCACCATAAATCTTACTAGAATCGTTCGAGTGTATTGTGAAGATTATATCATTTCCACTGACATTCTTCTCACATGAAGTTATTTCAAATTTCTCAGAAATAGCTTTGATTATTTGTGAGATCGTCGCGTATATCCACTGGTTATTGTCAAACCATGTAAGAATATCTTTATCTGACCTTGCGTTTTTCAACTGTGCAAGATTTGCCATCATTTTGGCTTGATCCATCATACTCATTGTCACACCTCATCTTCATCAATTTCATCTTCATCAGACATTTCATCTTCATCATCAGGTGGTAGTTCATCTTCACTATATATTATCTTGTCAGGATCATTGTATTCCTGGTCACCATTTTGTGACTCATCATCAAATTGTGGTTTGTCTTCATCAATGGCTTCTTTTTCGTCAATATTGTACCTGCTATCAATAGTATACTCATGCACTGCCTTATCAGACATACTCAGATCAACATCATCAGACTTGCCACGAGTATCATCACTGATTGGTTCGATATAATCATCGAGATCGTATTCTTCGTCACCGTATTCTTCGTCATCATATTCTTCATCCTCTTCACCGATTGTATCCACGTCGAACCCATCATCACGTTCCTTCATTGTACCATTACTAACATGTTGCGATGGTTGACTCTGCTGTTGGTGCGGGAACATGCTTCCCTCATCCAATCCAAATAAACCAACGTTAACACCCTTGCTTTTTGCATACGCAACCGCTAACACTGGAATCGCAGACATCACATTCGAGAACCCTTGCACAAGTTCTAATCCAGCACTTGCAATCTCGCCCTTTTTCTCGTCCATACCAAGCAAAAAAGCATGTCCGATACCCTTATTGAGACCAGTGATCATAGATGGATACTGCCACTCTTCATGCTTAGGTGTAGTATCTTCAGATGATACACCAACGATATCATCCAACATGTCTTTGATATCAAGAAGTTTCTCACGATCCTTGCGGATACGTTCTGCCTTACTCTGGATATCATCGATAGCTGATCGCTTCTTCTTTCGACGTTCTTTTCTTTCTGGAGCGGGTTTCTGAGATGATGTAGTCCACACTATATTCTTAATCTTGTCTCCCTTTCGACACACAAGACGTGATTTACCATCTGGCAGATCATAATCTTCAGGACCGAGTACTTCATCCACGACTCCAATGTCATCCCATGTCATAGACATATCATCGTATGTCTGTATAACGTACTCTTCTGAACCAATTATACTTCCTAGCTTATCTATTATTCCCATAATTTATCTCCTTTTGTTTGTTATGTATGTATTGCATACTTATATATCAACGTTCATCATATATAAATGTTTTGACGCATACATTATTTTTGATGGGTAACATTTATATATGTTGTTTTTATTTATTTTTCATTTAAAATGTATGTATTGCAAAAACGTTTTTGCATGTAAAATCACACATACAAAAATTGTTTTGTACATGACATTGAAATTTCATGCATACAACGTTAAAATTTTTGTGTGCACACAACATTTTTAACACCGATTTAAATCAATATCCTAATACCCACTCGAGCTCATGTATAGCAGACATAAGCACCATTTCTCTCTCTGATCCACTATCTGCCTTCGCACACCACTCTTCAAGCGTTTTAAGTCGTTCTTTAATTTCTATTTTCGATTTCATATAACCTCTGATACATCACTTTTTAGATCAGTAATTGTCACATCAACAGAATATGCGTTAGACACATCTGATTTAATGACTGATTCAATGTATTGAGATGCACGACGAATACTTAAATCACTTACACCACAAGTATCACGTATTTGTAGTTGTGTGAACATTGGGACATTATCTTTAGGGTAATTTCCGCATATACTACATACTCGCCAGATTGCAGCTGCTGCAAGAGTTCTGTTCAGTATTGATGTACGTTTAGGTGAAAGTGAAGGTAGTGCAAATAACACTTTATCAGTACAATGTTTGATATCATACGAATTATGGAGAGAGTAAGCATCAAATAATTTTTGCATAAACTTTTTCACGTACCACTCTACAGAACTCTCAGGTTTGTAACTTTTGATTTTATGGTGTCTTATGAACTTCATCTAATCACCTCTTGTAGGAATATGATTTGTGTTTGCAGATGGATGGGTTATGATATTCCAGTTGATGTTATTATGTAGTGAAGACTGTCCATATCTTACGTTTTTCTTGATAGCTCTTTCTCGCTGCTTGTATAACTCTATGCCTATACAAGAACGACTGAGTCTTGTAGTCGCTCTCATAGTTGTACCATGTCCAAAGAATGGATCAAGAACAGTCTCGTATTTATATGAATAGAAACGAGTTATCATCTCCGGGAGTATTATAGGATACGCAGAATTGTGTGTGTCAAGTCCTCTTTCATTACGACACTGCGGACTAAATTCCCATACGTCACTGAAAAAATCTTTGTACTTTAGTATATCAATTTTTGACTCCTCTTTCCTAACATGATCATAAGGTCTTCCACCACCTTTTGAAAATACCATAATGTGCTCATATCTCATATCAGGACGATAGTACATAGGATACGGATTCTGGATCACTATTCCAGCTAGCTTTGCACTACCAATACCTTTGGGTTTCGCCCATATAATGTCATCTTGAAACCTGAAACCAATTTTCCGAAGTACACCATACAAGTCGTATGGCACTGGATATTTTATGCCATCCTCTCTGTAGTCAGAACTGTTCACCACACACATACGGTGGTGATCAAGAACTCGATACACTTGTTTGAACACTCGATACATCTTTCTTAAAAATTCTTTGTACCCATCATACTTCATCTCTCCTCGCATATTGAAGTATGGTGGAGAAGTTACAACGAGTTGCACTCGCTGGTCAATATCTTTCAGAACGCTTTCAGAGTCTCCGAAATATATAGTGTTATTTATTATATCTGTCATACTTTGCCTCCTAGTTTGTTGCCAGCTCGAAGAGATTCTAGCCACCATCTTGGAAATGACTTTTGATAGCGTTTAACTATCCATGATAGATTTTTATCGATGATATAAGTTACTCCATGATCTGTACTAGACCTGCATACTCGACCTGCCGCTTGTACAATACGATTTATAGCGTCATTTGTGTACCACAATGGATTATCAGATTTTCTGCGTGCTACAACTTTATCTCCAAGTGATGCAAATGGAACTTTGCACACGATTTGCCAACGTCCTAAGTCATCTTTGAGATCAAGTCCAGTCTCAACAGACGGTGATACAAGGATCTTCGGCTTATCAGATTCTAAGAATTCTTCGATAGCATCATCACGATTATCCAGGATATGAGCATCTGTATATATGTCACTATTAGAGTTGGATATCATTCTTGAAGCGTAAGAAGAATGTTCCAATATATAACGAGATAGTTGGTACGACACTGTATGAAGAACACCTTTTTCTTCGAGATGTCTTTTGATTATGCCATCTATCATTATCACTATCTTATTCTTGTCAGTGCTTCTGTTAATCTTCTCGAATGGAATGTACTTAACAGGCATGTTAGATGGATTGAAAGTAGATGGCATATCGAGAAATTCCATGTCATTTTTATCTATACCAAGCAGTTCCATATCAAACTTGGATATAGTTGCAGACATGAGTAAGTATTTGTTAGCATGTCCAAGTAGCATTTTAGAGAACTTATTTACCCATACAGGTACGAATCTTATGTGATCAGAATACCTATCTGAATACATTTCAATGATCCAGTTCTTATCATCTATATTATTAGATAAGAAAGACGCCTTGTAATTAATGGTTTTAAGACGCTTCAAGTCCTTATTAATAGCATTCATAGTATCTGTGTCACACTTCTTGTTTGCAACCATATTATAATGTGCGTCAATCTTTGCCCCTGTTTCAGCCTTAAGATATTCCAACCATTCATACACATATTCACCATGATTAGGGAATCTAAGACGATTCATATCTAATTGGCGTCTAGAAATGTCGAAATTCACAAAACCAGATAGAGCTGAGTCAGCTATATGCGCTTCGTCAAGGATTATAAGTCCAGGTCTTTCAAACCCGCCATGTTTCGAGTTCATTATCGCCAAGAAGTAGGCATAGTTGAAGACTACAAAATTCGACTCTTGTGCTATGCGCTTCTGAACTTTGTAGCCACAATTATCAGAAAAAGAACATCTACGACCTGATGCACAGTTAAAACCCGGGTCACAAGATTCACCGATGATAGATGCTAGACACGTAAAGTTTGCACGTCCTTTAACCTCTTTTACGAAAGGGAAGTCTTTTGTTATCTGTCGTTGGAGCTGCTTATTATGAACTACATAATAAGTCTTCACACCCAACTCTAATCCTGCAACTATACCCATAACAGACTTACCAGATCCTGTTGGAGCACGTAGCACAAAGTACTTCTTGTCACTGTCCACGATTTTTTGCACAGTCTTTCTCTGATACTTTGCCCACGACTTAAACTTTGGTGGCAAACCGTATTGATCAAGCTCTTTTACCATGTCATTCTCCAACATCTCTTTTAGCATATATATCTTCTAATATGCAGCCAGTTACATGTGCAACATACTCCTCATCTTCTTTTTCCTGCCTAGTAGAAGGCGCAGGCAATTTAAACTTGGGAATGACATCACTCCCAAGTCCCTTTAGTCGACGAGTTCGTGGAGGAAGA
>Ga0190316_1000046_pt1 | contig 30090 bp, 29 predicted proteins | sample 48701112_MG_FD_161663 | JGI IMG/M metagenome (GOLD analysis project Ga0190316, IMG submission 161663) | Hydrothermal vent sediment bacterial communities from Southern Trench, Guaymas Basin, Mexico - 4870-11-1-2_MG | ecosystem: Environmental > Aquatic > Marine > Hydrothermal vents > Sediment ... | reverse complement strand
AGAAAGGGAGAGGTTTTTTAGGCGTATATCTGAAGGAAAGATAAGGGATGGGCATGGGGATTTTCACTGTCAAAATATCTACTTTTATAAAGACAAGATCTATGTATTAGATTGTATTGAATTTAATGAGAGGTTTCGCTATGCGGATGTGGCTTCAGATGTGGCCTTTTTTCTTATGGATCTAGACTTTAGAGGGGCATCCTCCTTGGGCAACCAATTTCTTAATAAATACTTAAATATAACTGGAGACTATGGCCTTTTGAGTGTATTGGAGTTTTATAAGATATACCGTGCCTATGTCCGGGGTAAGATAAGCAGCTTTGAATTAGACATGCCCCTTCCAGAGGGAAAAAAGGCAGAGATAAAGAGGAGGGCAAGGGCCTATTTTGATTTGGCCTATAGTTATCTTAAGGGCAGAGGTTCTCCTAAGATTATTGCTACAACAGGGCTTTTGGCATCAGGAAAGTCAACCATAGCAAGGGCCCTAGCAAATAGATTGGGGGCCATTGTACTGCGATCCGATGTAATTCGTAAACAGATGCTTGGCCTTAAAATAGATAAGCACTATTATGAGCCATTTGGAAAGGGCATCTATTCAAAAGAAATCACTGCCTCTGTCTATGATAGAATTATCGAACTGGCAAAGGGGATATTGGAGTATGGATTTAGTGTAATCCTTGATGCATCTTTTAATAAGCAAGGATACAGAGAGAAGGTAGTTAAACTCTCAAGAGAAAAAAATATTCCCTATCTATTCTTACACTGTATCTGTGATGAAGACACAATTAGGCAGCGTCTTTTAAAGAGGGAAGGGGAGAGGGGTGAGGCCTCTGATGCATACTATGGCCTCTTTTATAAATTTAAGTCCTCTTTTGAGCCCCCTTCTGATATAAACATCTATCCTATAGATACCACCCAACCACTAGAGGAGAACATTAATAAGATAATCAATCAGATATGAAGGCATTTGAGTGTAAGATGTGTGGTGAGTGTTGTAAGGGGAGGGGGGGTATCCGTGTTGTAGAAGATGAAATCAAGGCCATGGCAAGATACCTCAAACTAAAAGAAGAGGAATTTATAAAAAGATATTGTGTAAAAAGAAGAGGCAATTACTATATAAAGGAGAAAGAGGATTTAAGTTGCATATTTTTGGACAGAAATGGAAAGTGTTTGGTGCATCCTTGTAAACCCCTTCCCTGTAAGCTTTGGCCTTATTGGAGAGGGCTATTAAATAGCAAGCTAGATTGGCAGGCCCTCATGTCCTTTTGTCCGGGATTGAACAAAGATGCCCCCTATGAACTATTTGTAAAGGAAGGCACCTCCTATAGGCAAAAAATAATAAAGAAGAGGGATCAAAGAAGTTATCTATAATGTATAAGGCCCACATCCTAGCGGTAGACGATGAACCTCTAATTTGCCAGGTAATTAGCGAGTATTTAGAGAAGATTGGCTATTTTTGCCAGCCTGTAATTGATGCAACAAATGCCTTATTGGAGTTAAAGAGACATCCCTATGACTTGATTATTATTGATATTATCATGCCAGGAAGAGATGGGATATGGCTACTTAACCAAGTAAAGACGCATTTTCCTGAAATAGCTATCATTATGCTTACTGCTATACATGAGACCCAGATAGCAATAGATTGCCTTAAGATGGGGGCCTATGACTACCTTATCAAGCCCATTGATTTTGACAAGCTGGCACTATCCATTGAACGGGCATTGAAAAAAAGGCATCTAGAACTAAAGGTTAAGGAATATCAAGCACATCTAGAAGAGATGGTAACCGAACGTACTGCCCAATTAAAGGAGGCCCATGAACAGCTAAAGCAGAGTCAAATAGAGATCATCTATAGACTGGCTATGGCCGCTGAGTTCAAGGATATAGGGACAGGTGCACATATTAAGAGAATGAGCGAATACTCTGCTGCCATTGCCAAAAGATTTGGCATGCCACCCCATAGGGTAGAATTGATCTTATATGCCAGCCCTATGCATGACATAGGCAAGATAGGCATTCCTGACTACATTTTATTAAAAGAGGGAAAGCTCACCCCTGAGGAGTGGGAGATCATGAAACAGCATACTACTATAGGGGCATCTATCCTCTCTGGTTCAAAATTTGAGCTTTTGAGATTAGCTGAGGTAATTGCCCTGACCCACCATGAACGTTATGATGGAAAGGGCTATCCAAGGGGGCTAAAAGGGGAGGACATCCCTATTGAAGGTCGCATTGTTGCCTTGGCAGATGCATTTGATGCCCTAACCTCAAAGAGACCTTATAAACCCGCATTACCTATTGAAAAAACTATTGATATTATTAAGGAAGAAAGGGGTAGGCAGTTTGACCCACATATAGTAGATGTATTTTTGGATATGATAGAAGAGATACTGAGCATTAAAGAAAAATATAAGGATGAGTATTTTACTTAAAGGATCAAATCCTTTTTTATTGACAATATGTAAAATTATTTTTTATAAAAATTATGATGGATGCAATTTTAAAAAGAGATATATATACATTTATTAGGGGAAAAATTAATTCCATCCTCTTTGAGGAAAACCCTGATGGTGTCGAAATAGTAGATGAAGATGGCTATATCGTTTCCTGCAATAAGGCCCAAGCTCATTTGCTTCAATACTTACCTAAGGAAATAATTGGTCACCACATAACAGATTTCCTCACTGAGCAACACAAGGAATTATTTAAGCAGAAATTTGAGTCTTTAAAAGAGGGAAAATCAATTGATTTTGAGATAGAATTAGTTAGAAAAGATGGTGTTTCTATCTATATCTGGAGCAAGGTCAATCCTATAAAGGGTGAAGATGGGCACTTTATAGGGGCTATAATCTATAACCGTGATATTACTAGCTATAAGCGAAGGGAATCTGCACTCTGGGGCGATTTAGAAAGGTATCGGGCAATCTCTGATGGGGCCAATGATCTAATTCAATGTATAGGCCCATCACGCAATTTTTTATATGTCAATGAAAAGTGGAGAAAGACGCTGGGCTATTCTGACGAAGAGATTGTACACCTAAAACTAGACGATGTCCTAAGCCCTGAAAGTCTTCCAAAGTGTAAGGAGGTGTTGGAAAAGGTTCGCAGTGGTGGGACAGTAACTGGGGTTGAAATAGTATTTATAACCAGGGATGGAAAGGAGGTCTTTACAGAGGGTAGCATTAATGGCTATTTTCGTGATGGTAAGTTTATTGGTACAAGAGGGATATTCCGCGACCTTACAGAGCGAAAAAGGATGGAAAGGGAGAAGGCCGAGCTTCAAGAAAGGCTTTTACATGCACAAAAGATGGAGGCCATTGGTACCTTAGCAGGGGGGATTGCCCACGACTTTAATAATATCCTTATGGCCATAATGGGGAGTACCTCCCTTATGCTCTTTTCCAAAAATCGCAATGACCCAGAATATGAATACCTCAAAAATATTGAAAGGATGGTCAAGAGGGGGGCCAATCTTACCAAACAACTTTTAGGCTTTGCAAGAAGGGGTAAATATGAGGTTGAACCAACAGATATAAATGAATTGATTGAAAAGACATCTCAAATGTTTGCCGAGACAAAGAAGGAGATAACCATACATAGAAAACTTACCCCAGACCTCCCTCCAATAGAGGCAAATGCAGGACAGATAGAGCAGGTCCTTATGAATATCTTTGTCAATGCCTGGCAGGCCATGCCAGGTGGTGGAGAGATCTATATTGAGACAAAAAAGGAGGAACTTGGTACAGTAACATCACAGGTCTATGGGGTTAGGCCTGGGACATATATCAGGTGCTCAATCACTGATACAGGGGAGGGTATGGATAAAGAGACGCAAAAACGTATCTTTGAACCGTTCTTTAGCACAAAGGAGAGGGGGAAGGGGACAGGATTGGGATTGGCTATGGCCTATGGTATTATAAAAAACCATGGAGGGGCTATAGAGGTGGAGAGTGAAAAGGGTGCTGGGGCAACATTTCATATCTATCTGCCAATTAGTGAGAGGGCCATCTCAAGGGAGAGGAAAAGAAAAAAAATGCTAGTTGGGGGAAGTGAGACCATCCTTTTGGTGGATGATGAGCAACAGGTCATTGATGTCCAAAGGGAGTTATTAGAGCGTTTGGGCTATAGAGTATTTGTGGCCAGGAGTGGTGCTGAGGCAATAAAAATTTACCTTGAGCAAAAAGACTTCATTGACTTGGTAGTTTTGGATTTGGTGATGCCGGGTATGGATGGGGGTGAGACATTTGAGGAATTAAAACAGATAGACCCAGAGGTTAGGGCAATCCTTGTTAGTGGGTATGCTGAAGATGACAGGACAAAAGAGGTAATAAGTCAGGGAATCTCAGGTTTTATACAAAAGCCCTATACCCCCCAGCTCTTTTGTCGAGAGATTAGGAGGGTATTAGACAGTATTGGCAAAAAATAATCTTCCTCTTTCCAAATCTTATTAATCCTATTTTTGCTTTTCTTGAATTGTGTAGCACATAGTTGTTTAACTCAAGCAACAAATTGTGATCTGTACATCGGTTTATTTTGGAATCGGTATGGTACAAAAATAGCCAAGAGATAAATCATCTCTCATTTTTGTATCCCCTTTAGTTTCTTTATTGCCTCATTTGCCCATTTGCCTAATGGTTTTTTATAAAATTTACCATTGATGTAAATTGCTACTTCTTCGGTTCGCTGAAGTAAATTTTTTAAATAAGGCAAAGCTGGTTTAAAACTCACTTCTCCCATTGCCCAGGCAAAAAGCCCTAGTGTTTCTGGTTCATTTATTTTTAAAACCTTTGAAAAAATTTCATTTTGAAAAAAGGATACTGAATCTTTTATCCTTTCTCCTAAACGTCCAATACCCCATAATCCACCTTTCACCAATGGTGGTTCTTCAAAGGCATGAGCAACCATCATACTGCCATAGGGTTCAAGTAGTTGAGGAATGTGGATAATTATCTCTGCTACAGTTTGAGGTGCATTCCAGCCAATACCGCCTGATTCGTCATTCATAGACCAAAAAAGATTTCGTATAAACTCCCTCACTTTTTCTTTTTTATTCTCTTGCCACCACACTTGCATTAATTTAGCTATAGCCTCTATTGCTGGCCAATAAATTCTTGAATCAACATCATAAAGACAGGAACGCAAAAACTTAAAAGCACGCACATTTTTATTGCATAAAAAGATAATTTGTTCAAAATCCCTTTTTAAAAGTAACTCTTTAATGGTTTGTTTCTGTAAATGCATTAATTAATCCTGGGCTGACAAACAGGGCAAAAATAGCTACTTCTGCCACCAATCTTAAGACGTTTAATAAGACTACCACAACGTTGACAAGGCAAACCTGCTTTGCCATAAACAAACAAGCGATTTTGATAAAGTCCTTTTTGTCCATCTGGATGGACATAGCTTTTTATAGAAGTGCCACCTAGCTTTAAAGCACATTTTAATACTTTATGTATGGCTGTAGTGAGTTTTTTTATTTGTGTTTGGTTTATAGTGTTTGCAGGTGTTAAGGGATGAATTTTTGCCAACCATAAGGCTTCATCACTGTAAATATTGCCTAATCCTGCTAGGCATTGTTGGTTAAGTAATAGAGATTTAATAATTGCATGTCTATTTTGCAGTCTTTTTTCAAATGTAAGTGGAGTAATAGTTAAAGCATCTGGCCCTAATTTTTGTAAAAAAGGCACTTGGGATAACACCTTTTCAGGCACAATTTGTAAGTAACCAAATTGGCGTGAATCTGCAAAACGCAATTGATATTCTGTATCTTTAAATAAAATGGTTAAATGCGTATAGGACGGTAAGGGAGTATCCTTATGTTGCCACCATAATTGTCCGGTCATCTTTAAATGAATAAGCCAGGCATAAGGTGGGACAGAAAGAATAATTAATTTACCTTTACGTGATATATCATAAATAGGGCGGTCCAATGCCATGGATAAACATTGTGATGTCTTTAGAAGCTTTGCTTTATTGCATATTATCCTTATTGGAACTTTTCCAATTAAAAAGGTTTTAAGTTTTCTTACAATGATTTCTACCTCTGGAAGCTCAGGCATAAATTTTTCCCAAGTGTCACTTTAATTTTATCCCTTACCTCTCTAAGAGCATCAAGCATTCATCAAACTTTCAGCCATCTGAGGATGTGCCGCATTGTGGGTGCAAATGAATAAAATCTTTTCAGGATAGCCTCCCTTAAAGACATCTTAAAAATGCTACTAAATCCTTTTTCTCCTGCTCAGTAAGTTTTAGTCCCTGAATAATATTGAAAAATTCTACTGTATCTTCAAGTGTCAGCAATCTGCCATCATGTAAATATGGAGGAGAATCCTTGATACCCCTTAAAGGAAAAGTCTTAATAGGGCCATCGGCAGAAGCCATTCTGCCGTTGATCATCCGAGGCTTGTAAAAACGCTCTGTTCTTAAATTGTGCATGAGATTATCTGTATAATAAGGGGCAGGATGGCAAATAGCACATTTGGCCTTACCAAAAAAGATGGCCTGACCCCTAAGTTCATTTCTGGTAGCCTTTTTGGGGTTTAATTTGCCATAGATGTTTAGTTTTGGAGCTGGGGGAAAATCCAAAATTGCCTGAAACTCAGCCATAAAATGCACTTGACTACCTCTTTCTAAAATATTGATTCCCTTTTTTTGGGCAATTACTGGATCGCCATCAAAATAAGCAGCCCTTTGCTCAAATTCTGTGAAGTCTTCAATAGTTTTTAAGGCCCGTTGTGAACCAAAAAGACGCTGAATATTAACTCCTCGCAGACTTGGAGTATCCAGGCGATGTCTAAACTCTTGAGGTCTGATATCTCCTACCAGATGGGTAGCTCCATTTGTGTGGCCATTAACATGACAGTCAAAACAAGTAACACCCCGACTGGGCTTCTCTGAGCGACGGTCTTCGGTTTGATTAAACTGCTGTTGAGGAAAAGGTGTTACTAAGAGCCTTAATCCTTCAAGTTGTTTTGGATTTAAGATGCCATTAAAGAGTTCATAATAATTCATAATGGTTACAACCTTTCCTTGAGAAACATCTCCTAAATCAGGACGGGTGGTGAGATAAATGGCTGGAGGATATTCAGGTAAAAACCATTCGGGGATGTCAAAATCTAAATCAAAACGAGTAAGGTCTCTTCCTTCTTGTTTTTTTATTTCTTTTATATGAAATTTAGGAAATACCATCCCACCTTCTTTATGATTTGGGTGAGGAAGAGGCATGAAGCCTTTTGGGAACAAATCTTTTTTTCTAATTTCTTCTGGACTCATAGCAGCTAATTTCTCCCAAGTTATGCCTTTTGGAAGTCTCACCCGCACTCCTTCCTGAATAGGCTTGCCCCTTGACATAGTTATCCCTTTTGCAGGACGGTTGTTTAAATCATAACGTTCTTGAAGCAGTTTCATTTGACGTGCCATTATTTTTGCCTTTTCTGCTTTCATTTTGGCCATAATTTTAGAAAAAGGTTCCAAAATAACTACAGGAGAATAGCTAGTCTTTACAGATTGTTGGGCATAGGATACTCCTGCAGCTAAGACTATAAAAACAATTCCTACCGCCATCCATTTTTTTAAATTTTGTTTCATAATTCTTCTCCTTTTTTACTTTCCTACTGCTTCCACTAATTCATCTATACTTATAGCTGGGCAGGGTTAAAGGAATGAGAGTTCCTCCTGAGCCCAATTCAATATAAGGCTTCTTTTTAATAACCTCTTGTCCCTCATCTGTTAATTTTGTTAACATGATATAAATTGGCATTTATCCTCTCCACAAACCATGTAAATTACAATATTCCCTTGCGATTATTTTTTCTGCCTCAATATTAAAAACAGCTTCAGGTATCTCTCCTGGTTTTAAAAACTGCCGATAAGCCTTACCGTCAACAATGACCTCAATCCATTCAATGTAATGTTTTTCCTCCATAGGATGAGTAACACTTCCTACCTTTACCTTAAAACCACCTTCTATCTTTTCAATCACAGGCACATGCTTTTCTTTGGCTGCATCCACAGTATTTTCTTCATAAAGTTTCATCGGTTGCCCACAACAGACCAGTTCACCCTTACCTTCATGTAAAACTTCCACAATGTTTCCACACACCTCACATTTGTAAATCTGCAATTTTTTGGTCATTTTTTTACCTCTTACTTAAATAATGCCAATTTCTTTATGTTTACTTAAGACTTCATCTGCTAATCTTTCAAGATTTTCAAAATCAGCCTTCTTTGGATATCCTCTGGCCAAAATAGGTTCTAAAAACTCACCCTTAAAGTTAGAAAGTATTCCCTTAATAGTTTCTAATAGCTTACCTCCCCAAGCATATGAACCAATAAAAGAAGCAAATTTTGCCTTGGGACGGAGGGCATTAGCTAAATAGGCCGTATGTATAGCTAGGGGATGAGGCCCAGCTAGCACCATAGGGGCTGCCAGTACAATAGTAGCAGCATCTACCATGGCCATTGCTAATTCCCCTATATCTGTCTTGCTGAGCATAAAGGGTTTTACGCCAATGCCTCTTTGGATAAGACAGTCTATAAAAAAATTAACCATTTTTTCTGTGCTTCCGTGCATAGAAACATAGGGAATAATCACTTCATTTTTTACTTCATCAGAGACCCATTGCTTATAAGCATCCAGGATGAACTGGGGATGAGAATAAATTGGGCCGTGACTTGGAGCAATCATCTCAATTTCAAAACCTTCTATTTTTTCAAGATTTCTTTTTATATTTTTTCTAAAAGGCATCATGATTTCAGCATAATAGCGTTTAGCTGGAAAATAAACTTCCTTTTCATTTGCAAACAATTTGCTTGTAGCATAGTGCGAGCCAAAAAAATCACAGCTAAAAAGGATTCTATTTTCTTCAAGATAAGTGCACAGAGTTTCTGGCCAGTGAACCCAAGGAGTAAAGATAAAGCGTAAGGTTTTATTACCTAAAGAAAGCCTTTGTCCATCTTCTATAATTAAAAAGCGGTCTTTAGGAATAAGTAGTAAATCCATAAGCAAAGATTGACATTTTTTATTTGTTACCAATTTTGCTTTAGGATAAAGATTAAGCACCTCTGGTAGAACACCTGAATGGTCCTGCTCAGCATGTTGAGAAATAACAAAATCAAGCTCTGAGAGGTTAAGGGTTTTTAACTGATTGATTAAAGCTTCCTTTTTTGTGGGATCAACTGTATCAATAAGGGCTATTTTTTCACTGCCTTTAACCAAATAGGCATTATAACTAGTGCCATCAGGTAGCGGGATCAGCTCATCAAATAAACGCCTATCCCAATCCCTAATTCCAATAAAAAATATATCTTCTTTAATCTCTTGAGGCATCAGTCTTCCTCCAATGGCACATATTTTTCTTCAGGAAATCCACACACTGGGCATTTGTATTTTTTCTTTTGTACCACCTCTTTATCAGATTTTTGTTAAACTTCGGGTTTAAATTCATCCTTGGTGGCTCCACACACAGGACAAACCCAATCATCAGGTAAATCTGCAAACGCTGTCCCTGGGGAAATCCCATTACCTGGATTCCCTATCTCTGGGTCATAGACATAACCACATACCTGACACTTGTATTTCATAAGTCCTCCTCTACGCTATTTTAGTTTTACTTGAATATTTTTGCTCATGTACCACTTTTGACTATGGCAAGAAAGACAAACATTTTGCATATTTTTATTTCTTTCTTTTTGCTCTTCTTGGGTATAAATCAGGCCAAATATTTGCATTCCATTTATGGCTGTCATAAGCATGTGATATACAAGATTGTTGGTCAAATTCTCATAGGCATAAGACATCAGATTTTCCCCATACTCTTTTACTTCTGTGGGATGACAGGAATGTTAGCCAGGTTTTATGGCACCTGCTTTATGGAAACTTCTCTTTACGATTCCCCCTTTTTAAGTGCTTTGGCTAAAGTCATTTTGCATGTAGACTTCTTTCCCCATCAGCTACTATACAAGGTAAAGAAACAAATTTTCATTTATTTTTCCCTTTATAACTCACTTATCTCTATAGCCTCTAAAGGACATACCTCCACACAACTTTCACATTCTTTACAACTAGAAACATCCACCACTTCTATTTCATCATCAACCATTTCAAACACATCCATTGGGCAAATACTTATACATGCTCCACATCCTTCACATTTGTCTTTATTAACAGTAACAAGATACACTAGCCTTCAAGTAAGGTCTTTTCGTGAAGTTGTGACCAACCTGCAGGATCAGTAAGATACTCAATAGAATCCAAAATAATAAGGTAATGATCTCTTTCTTCCCGAGAAAGAGCAAGATAAAAACGTTTTTCTTTATTATCCTCTGTTTGTTCTGCCAAGGCTTCATAATATTTTATGCTATCTTCTTCTCTGTTTAAGGCAAAACGCAGGGCTTCAATCTCATCAGAAGATGCCTTTGCCTGTTCAACTAAAGATTCTTGAAATACTTTCTGTACTCTTGAAGGATTACCTATTGAAGTAATCCATTTAAGTGGTTTTTTCTCCTTAAGCAAAGCATAAACTTCATTAATCTTTTTGATATGTAAATCTTCTTCCTGGGCTAATTGTTCAAATACCTTTTTACCAAAATACTTTTTGCCTCTTTAGCTACTTCTAAATAAAATTGTTTCCCCTCCTCTTCCATTTTGATGGCCTTTTTTAAGGCATCTTCTATTTTTTCTTTCATCTAATTACCTCTACATTTATTTGAGCTGTATTTACCGTTATTGGCTTATATTCTGAAGGAGGTAAATTTAAAAACCTTCCTACCGAACTTGGCACAAGGCTATAATAAAGGATGGCTTTAATGGTCAGCTTACCTGTAGCAATGTCTTTTGGTAATCTCAAAGCATAGGTCTCTGTCTTTGTCTCCTGTGGTCCGATTCTATAATCCACTAGTGTGTTTTTAACTGTATACCACTGACAAATGGTCATCCTTCCTTGAGGGTCAAAAAATGGCCTTCTAAATATCCTTATGCCTTTAGGTAAATCACCGTCTCTTTTCACTCCTTTAAATCCCTTTATTCCCATAATTTCACCCATGGCTTGGTAGGCCAATGCCCCTGGATCAGAGATGGTATATTCTTCACCTTCAAATTCTTTTGGTTTCACACTTAAATAGTAAATCTTTCCTTTTGCATCAATGGCTTTTACCTCAAGCCAAAGCATCCTTTCTTCAGAAGAACCAGAAGGAATACAATGCCCAACCTTGCCATTAAAGAGTTCTACTCTAACTTGCATAGTTGAACCTGGTATTAATTGTTTTTTTCTTGTGTAAAGAGCTATATCTACTGCTCCAGCCAATTTGTTTCCAAAATGCGCTCCATGAAATACATGATGGGCAATGTCTTCTCTTGTTTTTCCACCTAAAGCCGATTTACCCTCTCTGCGATACATATGGCAATCCTGACACAGTATTCCTGCTTTTGCATAAGGTCCATTTTTCCATTCTCGATATGTCTCCTTTACCCAGGCACCATAAGGACTTTTTTCATTATGACAGGTAGCGCAAAGTTTAGGGGTCTTTAAAAATTCTAAATATTGAGTTTTGTGGAAGGATGAATGCGCATCTTCTCTTGGACCAAACTTCACTTTACCTGGCTTTATAATAAAACTAAAATTAAAAGGCTCTTTTTCTGTGGAACCAGTAATATTATGACAGACTTCACAACTTACCCCTTCATTCGCCCTTGTGTTCTCTTTAGGTGGCTTTGGGGGAATATCACCTGTTAAAAAGGCAATAGGTGCATGACAAGCAATACAACCTGCCTTAACACCTGCTACCTTTTTAAGTTTTAAGGCATGTGGTAAGGCCAACTTAAAATACTCCACATCATCCCACTTATGAATAAATGATTTAGCCATTAAACTTTTTTGCCATTCTTGATATATTTCGCTATGACAAACCATGCATCTTTTTGGTGTATAAAAGTCTTTGGATTTAAATTTTCCCATCTCTGCACTGTATGCTATTGAAATAAAAAAACAAAGAATTAAAAGAATGAAGCTATATCTCATCATTGATTTCTACTATTTACCAGTTTTCTGCAAGAAGCTCGAAATATGCCTTTGGATGCGCACAGGCAGGACATTTTTCTGGTGGCTCTTTGCCTTCATGAATATAACCACAATTTCTGCAACGCCACTTTACCACTTTTTCTCTTTTAAATACTCTATCTTTTTTAATATTATCAAGTAAAGCAAGAAATCTTTTCTCATGCTGTCTTTCTGCTACTGCTATGGCTTTAAATACCTCAGCTATCTCTTCAAAACCCTCTTCCTCTGCTATACGGGCAAATTCAGGATACATCTTTGTGTGTTCATAGTTTTCACCCGCGGCAGCAGCCTTAAGATTTTCCTTTGTATTACCAATTACACCTGCAGGAAAACTAGCTGTAATCTCTACCTCACCACCTTGAAGAAATTTAAAAAGCCTTTTTGCATGCTCCTTTTCATTATCTGCTGTTTCTAAAAATATCGCTGCTATCTGCTCATAACCTTCTTTTTTTGCCTGCGAGGCAAAATAGGTATAACGATTCCTTGCCTGTGATTCACCTGCAAAGGCCGTTAAAAGATTTCTTTCGGTTTTTGTCCCTTTTAAACTTTTCATCTTTGATACCGCCTCCAGGCAGCCCAAAGAGGAATACCTCTTTCATCTCTAAGCTTCAAAATCCCATCTTCTTTTTTGACTTCCATGGCAATAATAGCCGGCTTTCCTTTAAAAATAATGCGTGAGCCTTTGACTTCAACTTTATCTCCTGTTCCAATTTTGACATCCTGATTTTCAACAAACCAGGCAGGCCCCAGATGGACTGAAATTGTTTCTTTTTCTGTTTTCACTATTAAATGAACACCATAAGACATTCCTCTCATCGGATAAAATTTTTCTATACCAGTGACCACTCCTTTAATTGTCTCTACTGTGTTAGGATTAAACATCCTGCAATATTGACTGCGCATTCCCCAACCACCACTACCTTTCCATCTCATTCCTCTTTGAGCAAAGGAATCAAGGCAAAAAGAAAAGACAAAAACAGGAATTAATACCATTAATACTCTAATGTTTTTTTTCATCTGTCCCTCCTATAAATTATTTTTTTCAATTTTATTCTAATGCCTCTGTTTGCTAAGGACTATTATGTGTCCCTCTCATTTGCCTTGCCAATTCTCTAATTTCTCCTAAGTCTTTTGTCATCATTGCCCAGCCATACCAATAAGCATAATCAGGATTAACATGGAAAAATGCCTGATAAGTGCGCATCCTGTGTTTCATATACATTTGAAAAAGCACTTGTTCAATATAAGATGCCTGTTTGAGATTTCCACTCCCAGTCCGCATAAAATAGAGAAAATCAGGATAAGCAAAGGCATAATTAGCTGGCTTTTTTAAAATGCCATCTTGATAGAGATCAGCAACAATTTTAATCGCTTCAGCCAATAAATGGTCTGTCTTTTTTAACATTTCATCACCCATCTCCAATTGTTTACGTGCATAGCTTTTAGAATGACATTTACTGCAGGTTTTAATCATCCTTTCCCTTTCTGCCTGAAAATCCTCTTCAGTTAACCGCACCATATCTGCCGCCTTTACCACATCCAATCTGGCAGTAGGCTTTCCTGTCTGTGGATTTAAAACACCCAAAGCCTTTAATATTGTTATTCGGTCGGCTGCCCATTGTTTATCTTTAGGTAAAGGTAATCTCACTCCTAAAAACCCCCAGGCAGTCCTATTGGTATGAGTGCCATTAGGTAAATGACAATCTTGACACTTGGGAGCAGGTGCGTCTTTTGAAAGTCCTCCTGCCTCTTTGGCAAACCAGCGAGCACCATGCTTACTACTGCTCCACATCTCCCATTGGGGATGGTCATAACCCATGTGGCATTGCTGACAAGCATGGGGATCTAATGCCTCTTTTTTAGAAAAACTATGTCTCGTATGACACTCATCACAAGAATTGTTTTGATAACGATAACCTTTTGCATGTAATTCCTTCTTCTGCTCCTCAGTCTTAATACCCATATTATGACAGCCTCCACAACCTCTTCCTCCTTCCATCAATTCATCAGGTTCCAAATGGGTAACAGGCATGGCATTCAAGGCAGTCCAGCCCCGATTATGTTTTCCTTTAATAAATTGATTGAATTGGGTCTCATGGCATTGAGCACAAACATGTTCATCAGGTAATTGAGCCAAATTTACATTTTTGCGACTATTGTGTTTTTTCCCATGACAAACAGAGCAGGTGACATCCATTTCACGATGCTTACTTGTCTGCCAATCCTTTACCAATCCTGGAGTAACTGTTTTATGACAGGAAATACATATTTCTTTAGACATGGCAACATTTAAGCAAGATAATAAAAAAACAATAATCCCTATTATCTCTTTTTTACACATATACATCACCTCTTTAAAATTATTATGTTTTTAAAACTATTGACGCTAACATCTATTTTTATTTTGTCAAGAGAAAATTTTTCCAAAATCCGCGATTGATTTTTGGAGAAGGTGAAAGGCAATCTTTCAAAATCGCTTTATTATAGCACACTTGCGGGTTTTTGTAGGGGAAACGAGGATTTTGGGCTTTACATAAAACTTGACACAGGGCCATATCAAAATTAAAGTTAAAGGCAGGAGGTTAAGATGTGTGAGTATACCATTTATCCTCTAGTAGTAGGGGCAAACTCTACAGATCAGGGTATGATGACATACTTACACTACTATGGGGAGAGGATTTGGATCCCTATTATCGTATTTTACGTAAAGGGTGGAGAAAAGAACATACTAGTAGATACAGGTCTAGAGGACTTTGTCGTTCCCCCTGAGGTAAGTGAAAGATATGGAGTTGAGATATTATATTTTGAAGATGCCCTGGCCAAGGTAGGTCTTAAGCCAGAAGATGTAGACATCATTATCCATACCCATCTCCACAATGACCACTGTGAAAATGATCCAAAGTGCAAAAATGCAAAGATCTATGTACAAAGATTAGAGTATGAGTTCTTTAAGAACCCTCACCCCCTTGACCACCGCTATTTTCCAGACCTATTAGAGGGGCTGGATGTTGTTACCATTGATGGAGATCAAGAGATTGTAGAGGGGATAAGCGTGATACTTACTCCTGGTCATACAGTAGGTGGTCAATCTATAGTGATAAATACATCCAAGGGGAAGGCAATAATTACAGGTTTTTGCTGTAATGAAAAGAACTTTCCCAAAAATGCCCCAACCATTACCCCAGGTATACACATAAATGCCATTGATGCCTATGAAAGCATAAAGAAGATAAAGGAGATGGCAGATATTTTATTGCCCCTGCATGCCTGGTCTGTAGCGCAGATGAAGGTAATTCCCTAAACTGTAATTTGACACTTTTTGCTGACTTCCAAAAAGGAACTCCCAAATAACACTAAACCTGCTCTGGGGTGATAGTTTCGCAAGTACTTTAGATCTTTTTTGTTTTATCATTGTTTTTACCCCTTGAGTGTTTTCACCTTTTAGGTGAAAGGTATTTTTTCAAAATTGCTTTATTATAGCACACTTGCGGGGTTTCTTGTAGGACAAATAAGGATTTGGGACTATAATTAAGCTTGACATGGTAAGGTTAATGCTATAAAAGAGCCTTGTGGGGATGTAGCTCAGCGGGAGAGCGCCTGCCTCGCATGCAGGAAGTCAGGGGTTCGAATCCCCTCATCTCCACCAATATAAGATGCGTAGTGCCTACATAAGAAGAAAGACAAAAGAGACAGATATTGAAATCTCTCTAAACCTTGATGGTAAAGGGGAGGCCCAGGTAGACTCAGGCATACCCTTTCTTGATCATATGCTTACCCTATTTTCAGTCCACGGCCTTTTTGACCTCAAGGTCAAGGCAAAGGGTGATCTAGAGGTAGATGATCATCATACTACCGAGGACATTGGGCTTTGCCTAGGGCAGGCCATCATGGAGGCCTTGGGTGAAAAGAGGGGAATCTTCAGATATGGTCAGTCTTCTGTGCCTATGAATGAGGCATTGGCCCAGGTATTTATAGACTTATCTGGAAGGCCATTCTTTGTTTATAGGGGTAAGAGGCTAAGTGGGAAGATAAGACAGTTTGACCTTGAACTTGTAAGGGAGTTTTTTTGGGCATTAAGTTTTCGATCCGCCATGACCTTACATATCCATTTGGTCTATGGGGGAAATAAACACCACTGTGTAGAGGCCATATTCAAGGCCTTTGGTCAGGCCTTAAGGCAGGCAGTGGCTATAGACAAAGGCCGTCTGGGAATTCCCTCCTCTAAAGGGGTCTTGTAGTGATAATCATTCCAGCAATTGACCTAAAAGATGGAAGATGCGTAAGACTTTTGCAGGGAAGGGAGGAGACAGAGACCATTTATCACAAAGACCCAGTGGCAGTGGCCCGTATCTTGGAAGAAAAGGGGGCAAAACGTATCCATGTAGTTGATTTGAATGGGGCATTTTTAAAGAGGCCTTATCACACAAGGATAATAGAAAAAATAGCAAAGGCAGTAAGTGTACCTATTCAAGTAGGTGGGGGCATCAGGACCGAAGAGGATATCAAAACATATTTAGACATGGGTGTAAATTGGATAATCTTGGGCAGTTTGGCCTTGGAGGATGAGAGAAATTTTATAGATATCTGTGAGCGATTTAAAGACAAGATTTTATTGGCCATAGATGTCAGAAAGGGGAAGGTAGCCATAGAGGGTTGGAAAAGGATCTTAGACTATGATGTTCTCTCCTTTGCCAAAAGAATTGAAGGGATAAGGATAGCAGGCATAAATTATACAGATGTCTTGAGAGATGGCATGGAGACAGGGCCAAATATAGATGGTATTTTGAATATTTTAAGTGTAGTCAGTGTCCCAGTATATGCAGCAGGTGGTATTTCCTCCATAGATGATATAAAGGCACTGTTGCCCTTAGAGAAAAAGGGCCTAAAGGGCGTTATTATTGGACGTGCTATTTATACAGGCAGAATTGATATTCAAGAGGCCATAAATTTAAGTGAGGGGGGAGATGTTAGATAAACTCACTTACGAGAGTGCAGGTGTAAGCCGTGAGAGGTCGGATGAGGCAATAGGTTGTATAAAGGATTTGGTAAAAAAGACCTATGGGGCTGGTGTCCTTTCTGATATTGGTGGATTTGGTGCCTTTTTTGCCTTTCCTCTGGAGAGATATAAAGACCCTGTATTGGTCTCAGGAACAGATGGGGTGGGGACAAAGTTAAAGATTGCCTTTTTACTTGATAGGCATGACACCGTAGGGATTGATTTAGTGGCTATGTGTGCCAATGATATTATAGTCCATGGTGCTACACCTCTATTTTTCTTAGACTATATAGCCATGGGCCACCTTGTACCTGATAAGGTACAAAAGATTGTGGAGGGGATTATTGAGGGTTGCCAACAGGCAGGGTGTTCACTAATAGGTGGAGAAACTGCCGAAATGCCTGATTTTTATGAAAAAGATGAATATGATCTGGCAGGGTTTATTGTAGGGGTGGTAGAGAGGGAAAAGATAATAGATGGTTCAGAGATTGCGGTGGGACATAAAATCATTGGCCTAGCCTCCAGTGGATTGCATAGCAATGGCTATTCCCTGGTAAGAAAGCTATTTTTTGAAAGGCTTAATTGGCCCCTTGACCATTATATCAAGGAATGTAATCGGACCTTGGGAGAGGAGCTCTTAGTCCCTACCCGCATCTATGTCCATTCTGTCCTTAACGTGATAAAAAACTTTCATGTGGCAGGGATGGCACACATTACAGGGGGAGGGATCCTTGGAAATTTAGCACGTATTTTACCTCAGGCCTGTAAGGCCATAATAAAAAGAGATAGTTGGGAAATCCCTCCCATATTTGAGATTATAAGAACATTGGGCAACATATCATGGGAGGAGATGTGGAGGACATTTAATTGTGGCATAGGACTGATCTTGGTGGTAAATGATAAACAGGTCCAAGATGTCATGGAGCACCTCAGTGCCTTAAAGGAGAGGCCATTTTTAATAGGGGAGGTTGTCCCAAGGGGGGAGGGCGAACCGCCTGTGGAGATAGTATAATGATTTTGGTAAGTGCTTGCCTAATAGGGATAAGGTGTCGTTATGATTATAGTAGCAAGCCTTGCCCAGAAATTTTGAGGTTTCTAAAAGATAAGGTATATATACCTGTATGCCCTGAGCAATTGGGTGGTCTACCTACACCCAGACCCCCAGCAGTAATAAGGGGTGGAGATGGTTTTGATGCACTAAGGCTTGATGCAAGATTGGTCAATGAGATGGGGGATGATGTAACTTTTAATTTTTTAAAGGGTGCAAAAAAGACATTGGAGATTGCAGAGGCATTTGGTGTGAGTATTTGTTACCTGAAGGAGAAAAGCCCATCCTGTGGTGTAAAATTTGTCTATTCTGATAAGGGTATAATTAAAGGATGTGGTGTAACAGCTGCACTCTTATTAAAAAATGGTTATAAAGTAATAGGAGTAGATAGTGATAGGATTATGGAGGTAAAAGGTGTCTTGGAGATGTGAAATCTGTGGAAAGGGTCCAAGTGTGGGGAATTATGTAAGTCATGCAGGCAATAGGACAAAGAGAAGGTGGTTGCCTAACCTACAAAAGGTAAGGGTAAAGATAGGTGGCCAGACAAAGAGAATTTATGTGTGTACTAAGTGTCTAAAGGCAGGGCGCATAACAAAACCCTAACCAATTCATTATTTTTTAATTTTAAATTTTGCATTTTTAATTTATTAGGTAAGGCCTATACGTTGGACCTCTAAAACTGTATCAATCTTATAAATGGCATCTATTACCCTTTGGAGGTGCTGGACATTATTTACCTCTATTACAAATGAAAGGTCTGCCCTCTTTTCTAAATCAGTCTTGGTTGATGCCTCTATAATATTTGCCTTTGCCTGGGAAATTGCCCCACTGATCTGGGAAAGAAGCCCTATCTTGTCCAAACACCTTACCTTAATCTTCACATGATAAGGTAATTTTTCGTCCTTATCCCAACTTACCTCAATTAACCTCTCTGGATTAAGCCTTGAGACATTTGGACAGTCTGCACGGTGTATGGTAATGCCGTGTCCCCTCGTGATATAGCCTACAATCTTATCCCCAGGTATAGGCAGGCAGCAACGGCCTATCTTAATCATTACATCATCTACCCCTTTTATCTTAATGCCACTTGGCCTCTCCCTTTTTACTAAAGGCCTTGGGGGCTCCTCCGTCTCTGCCTTACTTGGCAATATACGATTTATTATTTGCTTGGGGGAGATTTTCCCATATCCTATGGCTATCAAGAGGTCATCTACTGTTTTAAAGGAAAACTGTTTTGCCAATTCAGAAAATTCTTGACTATTTAGGTATTCATGAAAGTTAAGGCCGTATTTTTTGAATACCTTTTCACACAATCCCTTGGCTAGGGAGATGGCCTGATCCCTCTCCTGAGTGCGGATATAGCGTTTGATACAGCTTATTGCCTTTGGTGTCCTGACAAATTTTAACCAATCTTTGCTAGGGTGCTGTTTTGGGGAGGTAATAATCTCAACAACATTCCCTGTATTTAGTTTGTACCTTAGAGGGACAAGCCTTCCATCAACCTTTGCCCCCATACAGTGATTTCCTATCTCGGTATGAATACTATAGGCAAAATCAACAGGGGTAGAACCAGCAGGCAGTGCCTTTACATCCCCCTTAGGGGTAAAGACATAAACCTCCTGAGGGAATAGGTCTGTCTTCACTGCCCGGAGGAATTCCTTTGGGTCCTTCAATTCCCTCTGCCATTCTAAAAGTTGTTTGAGCCAGGCAAACCTCTGAACCTCCTTTTCATCTGCCCCCTTTCCCTCTTTGTACCTCCAGTGGGCAGCAATCCCCTCCTCCGCTATCCTATGCATCTCCTCTGTCCTAATTTGTATCTCTACCCTTCCCCCATAAGGGCCAATGACTGTTGTATGCAGTGATTGATACATATTTGGTTTTGGCATAGCAATGTAGTCTTTAAACCTCTTTGGTATAGGTTTCCAGAGGGAATGGACCATACCCAAGGTCTCATAACACTCCCTTATGGTCTTCACAATGATGCGAAACGCCACTAAGTCATAAATCTGCTCTAAGTCAATTTGTTGACGTTGCATCTTAAGGTAGATACTATAGATGCTCTTAACACGCCCCTCTACCCTCCCCCTTAATCTATTTTCCCTAAGCTTATTCTCCAGTAAGCCCTTTATCTCCTCAATATATTTTTTTTCCTCCTCCTTTCTCTTGGCAATTCCATGGGCAATACGCTGATATGCCTCTGGTTCTAGATAATAAAATGCCAGGTCCTCTAATTGGGTCTTTAGCCAGCCAATACCCAACCTAGCTGCTAGCGGGGCATAGATATCTAATGTCTCCTGGGAGATATGCCTTTGTTTTTCTGGGGGGAGATAACCAAGGGTAATCATATTGTGGAGACGGTCTGCCAGTTTAATCAATATCACCCTAATATCTTGGGCCATAGCCAGGATCATCTTTCTCACGTTTTCTGCCTGCCTTTCTATGGGAGAAAAGGAGAGCTTACTCAGTTTCGTAAGTCCATCAACAATGGTAGAGACCTCTTTCCCAAAGAGTTCTTCAATCTCTTCTAAGGTTGCCTTTGTATCCTCTACTGTATCATGTAGAAGTCCACAGGCGATAGTGACCACATCTAGCTTCATTTTTGTTAAAATTGCAGCTACCTCTAAGGGGTGGGAGAGGTATGGCTCACCAGAAAGCCTGGCCTGTCCCTTGTGTACCTTTGCACAATAGATATAGGCCTTTTTGACCAGTGAGAGGTCTGCATTTGGATTATATGCCAAGATATTATCTAGTATGTCTTCAATGCGTACCATATTTAAAAATTTTCTCTAATGTTAATTCTAACTCATTTAAGGGGATAATCCTAGTCTCTCCACTACGGCGTAGCCTTATCTCAATCTTCCCCTCCTTTAAGTGCCTCCCTAGGGTGATGCGGATAGGTATACCTATTAAGTCTGCATCCTTAAACTTTATCCCAGGGCTCACATCCCTATCATCATAGAGGACATCAAAGCCCCTTTCCCTTAATTTTTTGTAAATTCCTTCAGCGGTGTTTAAAATCTCTGGGTTTTTTAAATCTATGGGCAAAAGGTAAATAGAGAAGGGGGCCACAGAGAGGGGGAAGATGATGCCATGTTCATCGTGGTTTTGTTCAATGATTGCAGCCAATGTACGCCCTACCCCAATACCATAACATCCCATTACAATGTACTGTTCCTTGCCCCTCTTGTCTAAATATGTTGCCCTCAGTGCCTTGCTATACTTTGTCCCCAGTTTAAATACATGGCCTACCTCAATCCCCCTTTTAAATTCAAGTTCTCCACCACACTTAGGGCACAAATCCCCCTCCTTTATAAAGCGGATATCACCAAATATCTCTACCTTAAAATCGCGGCCAGGATTTATATTCATAAAGTGATAGTCTGTCCTGTTGGCACCGCTTATAAAATTTCTCATTCCCTTAATTGTATTATCTGCTACAATCTTTATATTTATCCCTACAGGCCCTGCAAATCCCACATCTGCACCTGTAATCTCCTTTATGACATCAGGTGGTGCCAGATTCAGGCTCTCACAGCCCAAGAGCCGTAAAAGTTTTGATTCATTAATCTCATGGTCTCCCCTTACTAGGGCTGCTAGTGGTTTTCCATCTGAAAGATAGAGTATTGTCTTTACAATCCTCTCAGGCCCTACATTTAAAAATGAGGTAACCTCCTCTACTGTCTTATAGCCAGGGGTATAGACCTCTTTGATTGGCCTTTGTTTTTCTTCAGAAATACTATAATTTTTTACCTCTGCCCTCTCTATATTGGCCGCATATGAACAATTTTTACAATATACAATGGTATCCTCCCCCACATCTGAGACTGCCATAAACTCATGTGAAAAGCTCCCCCCAATGGTTCCTGTCTCTGCCTCAACTACCTTAAAGACCAAACCACAGCGGTCAAATATCCTCTCATATGCCTCATACATAATTTTGTAAGTCTCCTCTGCCGCCTCATCATCTATATCAAAACTATATCCATCCTTCATAATAAACTCCCTACATCTCATAAGGCCAAACCTTGGTCTAATCTCATCCCTAAACTTTGTATGGATCTGATAGAGGTTTAGTGGCAGGTCCCGATATGAACGCACCTCATATCTTACTAAATTTGTAATTACCTCTTCATGTGTGGGCCCTAGGCAATGCTCCCTATTGTGCCTGTCCTTTAAACGCAAAAGCTCCTTTCCGTACCTATGCCAGCGGCCAGAGGTCTTCCAAAGCTCTGCAGGTTGTACCAAAGGTAGAAGCACCTCCTGTGCCCCAACCCTATTCATCTCCTCACGGATGATATTCTCTACCTTCCTTATTGCCATAAGCCCAAGGGGGAGATAGGAATAGATACCTGAGGAGAGCTTCCTGATCATCCCTGCCCTAAGCATTAGCCTATGGCTAGTAATCTCTGCCTCTGATGGGGCCTCCTTTAAGGTTGGTATAAAAAATTTAGAAAATCGCATCTTTACTTTTTTATAAAATAAAGAAATAAGTTTGTAAATAATGAATTTCCTTGTGGAATACGGTGGAAGTGCCCAGCCAGCAATTGCCTTTCTTCACGATGGATGATATAAGATAAAAGATAGATGAATATCATTATTATAGGTGCAGGGGAGGTAGGTTACCATTTAGCTGGAAAACTTTCTAAAGACAATGACATAGTGCTTATTGAGGAAAATGTAAATAAGATAAAGCATGTCTCTGAAAATCTAGATGTAAAGGTTATTCATGGCTCTGGCAGTAATCCTGCCACTTTACAAGAGGCTGATATAGAGTCTGCTGATATACTTGTTGCGACAGCAGACAAAGATGAGATAAATATGGTGGCCTGTTTATTTGCCAATATCCTATCCCCAAGGACTATCAAGATTGCAAGGATAAGAAATAGTGAATTTATTAAATATAAGGAGATATTTAGTAGTGATTTATTGAATATAGATTTGATCATAAATCCAGAATTGGAGGTAGTAAAGACCATTTTAAGATTATTAGAGGCCCCTGGTGCCTTAGATATAATAGATTTTGCTGAAGGAATGGTAAAACTCATTGGAATTAAGGTACATCCGATATGTCCTGTATCTGGTATAAAGCTAAGAGACTTAGAAAAAAGGGGGTTAAATCAGGACATTTTGATTGCAGCCATTATCCGTAATAATCAATTAATCATCCCTACAGGTGAAGATAAGGTAATGAGTGGAGATATAGTTTATGTAGTAAGTAAAAAAGAAAAAGTACCTCAGACATTGGCCCTATTTGGGAAAAGAGCTGAATCTATAAGTAGGGCCCTTATTGTAGGGGGAGGAAAAATAGGGGGAATTTTGGCCTCTGAATTAGAAAAAAGGCATATTCAAACCAAAATTATTGAAAAAGATCAAACAAAGTGTGCACATTTGGCAGAAAAACTAGAGAAGACCATCGTTTTGGAAGGGAATGGAACCGATCATACAATACTAAAGGAAGAAAACGTGCAAGATATGGATATTGTGATAGCAGTTACCGGTCAAGACGATCAGAATGTACTAATTTCTTTGCTGGCGCAAAATTTAGGGGCAAAAAGAACCCTGACCCTCATAAATAATACAACCTATCTACCACTAGTTTCAGCCATTGGTTTAGAGATTACTGTAAGTCCCGCATTATCTGCTATAAGCGCTATGCTACGCTATGTACGTAAAGAAAAGGTGCTTTCAGTTATGCCATTAAAGGGTGAATATGCAGAGGCAATGGAGGTAATTGCTACAGAGGACTCACAGTTAGTAAAGAGACCTTTATGGAATCTGGCATTTCCAAAAGGGGCCATTATAGGGGCTATAGTAAGGGACAAAGATGTCATCATCCCAAGTGGAAGGAGCGTCATTACCCCAGGTGATAGGGTCATTATCTTTTCAAGCATGGATACTCTGACCAAATTAGAAAAGTTCTGGTGCTAAAATAAGCATCTTAAAATGAGAATCCAATACACCCTCCATTTAATAGGCATTTTCATATTCTTTCTAGGTCTCATTATGACTGCTCCCCTATTGGTTTCTCTCCTTTGTAAAGATGGAAGTCATTTTGCATTTATAAAGGCCATTTTAGTTACTACTTTTAGTGGATTAATTATCTATTTTGCATTTAAGGATAAAAATAATACAGGTCTTTCTCATAGGGAAGGTATAGCCATTGTAGGTATAGGATGGTTAGTGGCTTGCTTTTTTGGCTCCTTACCCTACATATTTAATAATACTTTTGATAGCTTCATAAATGCATTTTTTGAATCTGTATCAGGCTTTACAACAACTGGTGCTACAGTTTTAAATGACATAGAATCTATACCCTGTGGTATTCTATTCTGGAGAAGTCTGACGCAATGGCTAGGTGGGATGGGCATCATTGTACTCTCTATAGCAATACTTCCACTTTTGGGGGTAGGGGGCATGCAACTTTATAAAGCAGAGGTGCCTACCCCTATTGCTGATAGGTTAAGGCCAAGGATTTCTGAAACTGCTAAGGTTTTATGGAAGGTTTATGTATTTATATCTCTCATGGAGGTCTTCCTTTTATTATTAGGGGGTATGGATCTCCTTGATGCCTTATGTCATACATTTACTACTATGGCTACAGGTGGTTTTTCTACTAAAAATGCCAGTATTGGCCAATACCACAGTGCCTATTTGGATATTGTTATTACTTTCTTTATGCTCTTGGCCGGTATAAATTTTTCCTTACATTATAAATTTTTAAAGGGTAATGTAAAAGATTTTTTAAAAGATCCAGAACTTAGATTCTTTTTAGCCTTGGTAGGCATTTTTACTGTCATAGTTAGTCTTAATATAAATAGTCAATTTGATAGTATTCTTGAATCCTTTCGTTATGGTGCATTTCAGGTATGTTCTATTATTACTACTACTGGATATACCACAGCAGATTTTGATAAATGGCCAGAACTTTCCCGAATTATCCTCCTAATATGCATGTTTTTAGGTGCATCTGCAGGTTCTACTGGCGGTGGTATAAAGTGTTTACGTATTATGTTGTTGCTAAAACATAGCTATCAAGAAATATTTAAGATTATTCATCCCCATGCTATTATGCAACTCAAGTTGGGGAAAAGACCCCTACCTCTTGGTGTTATAAATAGTATAGGGGGATTTTTTACACTTTATATGACACTATTTATTTTCTCCTCTATTTTGCTTTCATTTATGGGAATGGATCTTATTAGTGCTATGGCTGCTGTGGCTGCTACTATAGGCAATGTAGGCCCAGGTCTTGGAATGGTAGGACCTACTCAAAACTATGATATGATTCCTTATCTTGGAAAATGGCTTCTTATTTTATGTATGCTTTTAGGTCGATTAGAAATTTATACTATTATAATATTGTTTATACCAGAATTTTGGAAAAAATAAAAAAATACTTACATTATCTCCTTTTTCACTTCCTCTATTAGTACCTTTGCTAATTGACCTTCCTTAATCTTTTTTATTACCTTTCCCTTTTTAAATAAGATACCAACTCCCTTTCCCCCTGCAATGCCTATGTCTGCCTCTCTTGCCTCCCCTGGCCCATTCACTACACAGCCCATTACTGCTACCTTTAGTGGTGCCTTTATTGTCTTTAGCCCATCTTCTACCTCCTCTACCAATTTTATCAAGTTGATCTCACACCTCCCGCATGTAGGGCAACTGATCAAGTCAATGCCAAATTTGCATAGATTTAGACTGCGTAGTATCTCATAGGCAATCCTTACCTCAATGGCAGGGTCCCCTGTGACTGAGACCCTGATGGTATCGCCTATCCCCTCTTGAAGGAGTGTACCCAAAGCAATAGCCGATTTTACAGCACTCCTAAGTGGTGGGCCTGCCTCGGTTACCCCCAAATGAAGCGGATAATCAACCATTTTTGAAAGCAGACGATAGGCAGAGATTGTATCTAAGACACTTGAGGACTTAAGCGAGATCTTAAAATTATAAAAATTTAATTTTTCTAAAAACTTTATGGTCTTTAGGGCACTCTCTACCATTGCCTCAGGCCTTGGACTACCATATTTCTTTAAAATTTCCCTCTCTAAAGAGCCACTGTTTACACCAATCCTTATAGCAGTGTTATATTCCTTTGCCATATCTACTATCTTTTTGATCCTCTTTTCACCACCAATATTTCCTGGATTGATCCTCAATCCATCTGCCCCTGCCCTTATGGCATCAATTGCCAGTCTGTAATCAAAATGGACATCGGCAATGAGGGGGATACTTATCTCCCTTTTAATAGAGGGGATAGCACTTATGGCCGATTCATCAGGGATGGCTATCCTTACAATCTGACAACCTACCTCCTCAAGGCGCTTTATTTGATTTATAGTGGCCTCTATATCCCTTGGGTGGGTAGTGGTCATAGACTGCACTACAATGGGGGCCCCTCCCCCTATCTTAACATTCCCCACAGAGATCTGTCTTGTTTTTCTGCGATGAATCATACTTTTTTATAAAATAAAGAAATGGGTTTGTAAATAACACTTATGTCACAATTGTTAATATGCAAAGGAAAGTAAAATTGTCATAAAATTGGCTATTCCGACAATTTGTGAAATTGTATTGACTACTGATAGACATTAATGTATTTAAAAAATTATGAAGAGATTTGGCAACTGTGAGGTATTGGTAGTAGGAGGGGGGCCTGTAGGGGCAGTGGCAGCCAAAACCGCTGCACACTTTGGGGCAAAGGTAGTACTTATTGAGAAACGTAGCACAATTAGTGAATCAAGGCGATGTACAGGGCTTATAAGCCCAAGGTGCCTAAAAGAGGCAGAGGTAGATAAAGGAGTTGTGGTCAGAGAGATTAGGGGAGGTATTATCTATGCCCCAAATGGTAGAGGGCTTAAAATCAAGGCAAGGAATACTAAGGCTATAGTTATTGATCGCCCACTTTTTAACAGGAGACTTCTTGAGCAGGCACAAGAGGCAGGGGTTGAGGTCTTGTTTTCTACAGAGGCAATAGCCCTTGATGGAGACTCTATAAAACTTAAAAGAAATGGGCATATTTATTCAGCAAATGCCAAGGTGATTATCGGTGCCGATGGGCCAAAGAGTAAGCTAGCCAAGTGGGTCAACCTGCCACCACCCACAAAATTTCTCCTTGGTATCCAGGCAATTGTGCCTTATGAGCCTGAAGAGGCCAGTTTTCTTAAAATCCTCTTTGATCACCAAATTGCCCCTAGTTTCTTTGCCTGGGTAGTGCCTGCAGAAAGTGGCGTTGCTAGAGTGGGTCTGGCCACTGATAAAAAGAGAAAAATATTTTCCTATTTAAAAAGACTCCTAGAAAAAATCAACTGTAAGGCATTAAATTTTACTGTAGGCCTTATACCTGTTGGGGCAAGGAAAAAGACATTTGCAGATAGGGTAATAGTAGTAGGAGATGCTGCTGGTCAGACAAAGCCTGCCTCTGGTGGTGGGCTATATACGGGGATAGTATGTGGTAAGATAGCCGGTGAGGTAGCTGCTCAATGTGCCCTTGCTGGAGAGACCTCAGAGAAGGCATTGGCTATTTATGATGAGAAGTGGAGAAGGAAGATTGGTAAAGAGCTTTCTATTGGCATGCTAGTCCATCGTTTCTTAGCAGGGCTTAGCAATAGGGAATTAAACATTTTATTTGGCCTGCTGGACAATCAAATGTTATTAGATATTGTAGGTAATTATGGGGATATCGATTATCCTAGTTCAGTTGTAAATATCTTTTTTAAACAAATGAAAAATCAATATATCTTAAAGGATAAATCTATAATATCATATAAAATTGATTATCCCTTCCTTAAGGTTTAAATTTAGAATTGGTAAATGGATGAAAAATACATAAAGGCACTCTCCTTTTTAGACTCCTTAAGTGGTCAGGGGATTAAACCAGGTTTAGAGAGGATTAGGGCAGCGCTGCTAAATTGGGGAGACCCTCAATATACATTCCCCAGTATTCATATTGGGGGTACAAATGGCAAGGGTTCAATTGCTGCCATATTGGCAAATATCTTAAGAGAGGCAGGATATAGTGTGGGTGTTTATACATCTCCACACCTAAATTCTGTAAGGGAACGTATTCAGATAAATGGGGTACCTATATCAAAATCTGATTTTGCTGAGTTAGCAGATGAGATAAGGAAGAAAAACAAGGAATCTTTAAGTTATTTTGAATTTTTAACACTCTTGGCATTTATTTATTTTGCACATAAAAATTTAGATATAGCAGTAATAGAGGTAGGGGTGGGGGGTAGGTGGGATGCCACAAATGTGGTATCTCCAAAGGTGGCCATCATCTCAAATGTCTCCTTAGAACATGAAGCATTTTTGGGAAATACCCTAAAAAAGATTGCCCTAGAGAAGGCAGGCATTATAAAGCCTGGCATACCTTTAATCACTGCCTCAAGGAAGCCATCTGTCATCTCTATATTTAAAGACATCTGCACCACTTATAATGCCCCTATTTACCTAATAGGTAAGGATATAGATTATAGATATAAAAAATGGACATTTGATTATCTAGGATTAAGAAGAGAGATAAAAGGTCTCAGATTAAACCTCATTGGCAGACATCAAGTAATAAATGCAACAGTAGCACTAGGGACCTTGGAGTTGATCTCAAAAGATTTTTATGTGGATGAGGTAAATATTAGAAATGGATTAAGAAGTGTCTTTTGGCCTGGAAGGTTTGAGATTATAAAAACAAGGCCCTTGATCATCTTGGATGGGGCACACAATCCTGCGGCTGCACATGCATTAAAAAGGGCATTGATGTCTTTTAAACTATCTGACCTGATCCTGGTATTGGGCATTATGAAGGATAAGGATTTGAAGGGCATTGTCAGAAATATCGCCCCCTTGGCCAATATGATTATTGTAACTGCACCAAATACCCCTAGGGCTGCACAGCCAGAGGTATTGTTAAAGATTGTCAAGCAATATAATAAGAATGCTATAGCCATCTCATCTATCCCCAATGCTATAGGGAAGGCTATGGATTTGGCAAGGTCTAAAGGTGCCATGTTGATTACAGGTTCTCTCTATACAGTTGGTGAGGCCAGGGCCCTCCTTGATGGAAAACTGGATTAAAAAATCTATATTTATTTTATTTTTAATTTTATGGGCAAAGGCCACCTATCCAATACCTCTCCCTTATTATCTTAAGGCAAATAAGATTATTATAGAGAGGGCAAAGGGGCTCTATATCGCTGAAGGAGATGTGAGGATAGACCAGGCAGATAGGCACCTAGAGGCAGACTGGGTGTGCATTGATCTAAAAAGGCAAAAGGCATTACTTAAGGGCAATATCCTTTTTCGGATAGGAAATGATTGGATAAGGGCAAACGAGGCAAAGATCGATCTAAAGACATACCAAGGGATACTCTATAAGGCAAGGCTCTTTGCCTCAGAAAATCACATGTATGTAAGTAGTGATGAGATATCAAAGACAGGGAAGAATACATATTTTGTCAAAAATGCCACTATTACCTCTTGCGATGGGAAATTACCTGCCTGGAAGTTCACTGTAAAAAGGCTCAATATAGAGGTAGAAGGTTGGGCCAAGGCCCATAATGTGGCCTTTTGGGTAAGGTCCCTCCCCATAGCCTATGTACCATATCTTATTCTGCCTATAAAGACAGAGAGGAAGACAGGGTTTCTGTTTCCCTATATAAACTATTCTAGAAGGGATGGCCTTGATATAACACTGCCATTTTTCTGGGCCATAAGAGAAAATATGGATGCAACATTTTATCAAAGATATATGTCAAGGCGTGGTTTTATGCAGGGTATTGAGTACAGATACCTCTTAAGTGAGGATAAAAAGGGGATATTCTTCTTTGATATTTTAGATGACCGTAGGGGTGATATAGACTTTATATGGGATGAGATCCCCCGTACAAACAAGCTTCGTTGGTGGATTAGGTCTAAACAGGAGCACATCCTCCCCTATGGTTTTTATTATCAACTAGATCTGGACTTAGTAAGTGACCAGGACTATC
>Ga0190316_1000045_pt1 | contig 30130 bp, 26 predicted proteins | sample 48701112_MG_FD_161663 | JGI IMG/M metagenome (GOLD analysis project Ga0190316, IMG submission 161663) | Hydrothermal vent sediment bacterial communities from Southern Trench, Guaymas Basin, Mexico - 4870-11-1-2_MG | ecosystem: Environmental > Aquatic > Marine > Hydrothermal vents > Sediment ... | reverse complement strand
CTTTCCGCTTCCAGGCATTCTGTACGGTCTTTTCCCTTTCTTGTCAAGACGAGCTTATAACATACATAAATAGCGTATGACAAATCAAACTATAGACATTGTCAATGTCCGTCAACATAATCTGAAAGGCTTTGACCTTTCGATACCGCTGGGGAAAATCACGGTCCTGACCGGTCCGTCAGGCTCAGGCAAATCCAGCCTGGCCCTGGATGTACTCTTTGCCGAGGGTCAATACCGCTACCTCGAATCTCTGGGCATGGCGGTAAAACGTATTGTCGACCTGTGGGACAGGCCTTTGGTGGATTCAATAAAAGGCCTTCCTCCCCCCATTGCACTCGAGCAGAAGCCCTTTGTGCGCAGCCCCAGGTCCAGTGTGGCTACTCTCACTGGCACAGCGGATTTCATGCGCCTGTTTTTCGCCACATGTGGCCGGCCGCACTGTCCAGAGTGCCAAACAGAGATCAGCGCTCTCAGTGTGGATCAGATGGCCGACAGGATTCTGGATCTTCCGGAGGGAACAAGATTGATCCTGATGGCACCCATAACTCGAAGAATGGACCTGATGCCCCTGGACGAAATACTGAACCACTTGAAAAAAGACGGCTTTCTCAGGGTGAGAATAGACGGCAGAACATTTAACCTGGATGCCCCGGTAACATTGGAGGATAAACCCGAGTCCCTGGAACTGATAGTGGACCGCCTGATAGTGAAGCCGGGGATCCTTTCGCGCCTTGCAGATTCCCTTGCCCTGGCCCTGAGTCAGGGAAACGGTTCCGTGGCGATAGAGATTTTTCCCGTAAAAAAGGGTAAATGGCCTGAGATGCTTACATTTAGCGAAAAGATGGTCTGTCCTGAGTGCCGGGCGTCTTTTCCCGCTCTCAGCCCCCGGATATTTTCCTGCAGCCACCCGGACGGAATGTGTATCTCCTGCGAAGGCAAGGGTAAAAATAAATCAGGGCAAACCTGTCCGGAGTGCGCAGGAACCGGGCTGAACCCGTTTGCCCGGAGTGTCCGCATAGGTGACCAGACCTTTCCTGATCTCATGACATGGTCTGTACACAAAACTTACCTGTGGCTGCTTTCCTTTCCTGATAAATTTTCAGTAAAATTTCATGGAATTAGAAACATTCAGGCCGGAATCCGCATTGTCGAGGGCATTTCATCGCGGCTCAAACCCCTGGAGGAAATGGGTCTTGGTTATCTCGGGCTCGATCGTGCGGCTATGACCCTGTCAGGCGGAGAGATCCAGAGGCTGCGCCTGGGTGCCCAGCTTGGCCGGGACTTGACCGGGATATTATATATACTGGATGAGCCTACAATAGGCCTGCATCCGCGCGAACAGGAAGCGCTGTGGCAGAACCTCGTCCATTTAAGGGATCAGGGCAACACAATAATAGTCGTGGAACATGACCTCGACATCATTCGAAAGGCAGACCACGTAATTGAGTTGGGTCCCGGAGCAGCAGATGAAGGAGGGTATCTGGTATTCTCCGGCACGGCCGAGGATATGGCAAAAGACCGGGACAGCATCACAGGACCGCATCTTCAGGGAAGCAGACGCCTCAAAAGGCATGGCCGTAAGAGAAGATCCCATGGACAAATAATCCTACGCCATGCAAAGAAAAACAACCTGAAAGACATTACGGTGGCATTCCCTCTTGGCTGCCTGGTCTGTGTAGCAGGTGTTTCAGGCTCCGGGAAGAGCACTCTGGTGACTGATGAATTATATCATGCGCTTCGCTGTAGACCCGAAGAAGGATCTTCTAAAAAGAAAAAAACAAAACTGGTCCTGAAGGGAGGATTATCCGCCATGCCCGAGGTAATCCTTGTAGACCAGGCACCCCTTGTAAAGGCCCGGTCCTCAATGCCTGCAACATACATGGGTATTTTTACCCGCATCAGGGCCGTTTTCTCCAGGACCCCTGAGGCCAGGAGCAGGGGCTACAAGGCCGGCTATTTCAGCCTCACCCGCAAGGGCGGCAGGTGTGAAAGGTGCAGGGGTCAGGGCTCTATTGATCTGGACCTGCAATATCTCCCTCCAATTAAGATAACCTGTGACCTCTGCGGGGGAATGCGTTACAACAGGGAGGCCTTGGGAATAAGGTATAAGGGGCTGAATATGGCAGAAGTCCTGGATATGACAGTAAAGGATGCAGCCGGTTTCTTTGCCAGGATACCCGGGATAAGGCGCCCTCTGGAGGTAATTGAAAGGATCGGGCTTGGATATCTGAAGCTCGGACAACCTGCCTGCACACTCTCAGGCGGAGAGGCCCAGCGACTCAAGCTTGCCAGGGAGCTTGCGAAACAGACCCGTGACTCCACGATCTACATCATGGATGAGCCATCCCGCGGTCTTCATCCAAGGGACATGGAAAAATTTATCCTGGTTCTGGACGAACTTTTTGAGCAGGGCCATTCTGTAATACTTATCGAGAACCAGCCTGAAATCCTGGATCTGGCGGACTGGATAATAGAGCTGGGACCGAAGGGGGGACCGGAAGGAGGGGCCATAGTGGCCGAAGGCCCGCCAGACACGGCAAAAAAATAGGGCCGTGGAATCAATTATCCACGGCCCTCGATCTCTTTTGCCGGTTTTAGTCCGGACTTATGACAGTCCAAAAACAGCCAGGAGCTTGGCTACCAACGGGTTGGCGTAAAGGGCGATCAGGGCTATGACCAGGGCATAAATTGTCAGCGCCTCGATCAGGGCCAGACCGATGAACATAGTAACTGTGAGCTTACCGGCCAGTTCGGGGTTACGGGCAGTTGCCTCAAGGCAGCCGCTGGAACACATCCCCATGCCCACACCGCAGCCAAGGGCGCCGAGGCCGACGCCGAGGCCGGCGGCCAAGACCGAGGCGGCCATAAGTAACCCAACGGTGTGTCCACCTTCTGCCGCATTGCCTTCAGCGGCCATCGCCAGAGCGACAAATCCCAGCACCATAAACATTGACAATACAGAAACCAGAGAAACTTTTTTCACGTCATTCCCTCCTTTGTGAAAATATATTTTATTTGGCCTTCTTCGCTTAATTATTGCTTACTTATTACTAATGTCCTTCTGCCATGGCCTCCACTGAATACACGATGGAGAGCACCATAAAGATAAATGTCTGAAGTACACACACCAGACAACCCAGAAGCATGATTGGCAGAGGCGCCAGATAGGGCCCGGCCAACATGAACAATATCCCAAGGAGGATCTCCTTTGATACCATGTTTCCAAAGAGTCGTATGGAGAGAGAAATGATACGCCCGATGTGGCTGAAAACCTCTATGGGGAACATCATGGGGGCCATAATCGGAACGGCTCCCATGAAGTGCTTGATGTATTTTACGCCATGAAACCTTATCCCAAGGGCGTGATATGTAACTATTGATATAGAAGTGAGACCCAATGTTACGTTGAGGTTGGCGGTAGGACAATGGAAACCCGGGATCAGCCCCATGTAATTGGAGATAAGTATCAAAAGGACAAATGTGGCGATCATGGGGAAAATGATCCTGGCCTTTTCCCTGTCGCCGGTCTGTTCAGTAATGAAGTCCTCAAGCCCCCCCAAAAGCATCTCCATGACGTTCTGCATACCCCTTGGCACCATCTCCATTCTGCTGGTGGCTGCCTTGGCCAGGACAATACAAATAATCATGGCAAGATAACTATACTGCATGTGTGGGGCCAGGATCTGTGCAAGTACGGTATCCCCCCCGTAGGCAGGCAGTCCAAGTGCGTCTAACAATATACTCAAAAACAATAAAGGGTGTTCCATGGCTAGACAGCCTCCTTAAAACGAATTCTGTAAATCATCATAGCCAATACCAAGATATAAAAATTTATCACCCCGACTGAAAGGCCTATAAAGAGCCCCACGGGTGACAAGATTTCCGGGAATACCAGAAGGGCGGCCAGCACTGCCAGGGTAATAAGCCCCAATCTGACAGCCAACCCTCCATAATAGGCAACCATACTGTGCATACGCAGTATGCGCCTGCAATCGCGCTCAAGCCCTATGCTGTTTAAATTGATTATTATCCCGCCAATCAGGATGCCTACGGCCATATCAGGCGAAAAGACTGCAGTGGCTATAGCTACCATCAGACCCAGAAGAAGCCAATTGGCAGCCATATAATACCTCACAAACCCCTTATCCAGCTCTCCGCTGATTACTGCCTTTAACATCGCCTTAACGCTCTGGCGCATGCCCCACTCTCTCTTCCGGCTGGTCTTTTTTTCTCTCACCGGCCTTCTTGATAAAACGTCTGCTCAGGATCAGAAAATTCTTAATACCTCCGGCAATACCAAAAAAAAGGCAAATAATGGTAAGCCATGGATAAGTCCGTCCATTAAATAGCCAGGTATCCAGATAATACCCCGTAATCGCTCCGGCAAAAACGGAAAAAACCACGGATGTGGAAATGGTAAGGGCAACACTGAGGCTGCGAAACTGCGATGCCAATTCCTCTTTTATACTGCCCATGCATCACCATAACATTTCTGCCAATAGCCGACATCGTACTGAACGGGGCCTCATTCATTTTTTATGTCATTAAAAAAAACTCCTCAAAGCCCTCCTCAAAGAATTGGATTATCAAATAGCACAGGAAAACACAACTGTCAATCCATTTGTATTAAATTGGTCTTTCTGGTTTCTGTTCTCTTCAGGCAGACAAGAATTGAATGATGACGCCTTAAGCAAGATCCTTGAATGCGGATTCAGCATCCCTTAGAGTCTCTTCAATCACATCCCATCCATGGGCCAGAGAGACAAAGCCTGCCTCAAACTGGGATGGAGCCAGATAAACACCCTCCTCCAGCATATGCCTGAAAAAGCGGGCATAAAGATCGGTATCGGACTTAAGGGCGGCCTCAAAATCAATAACAGGACCTCTTTGACCGAAGAAAGTCGTCATCATGGACCCCATGCGCTGCAGACAGCAGGTTATCCCATGCCTCTCTGCAATTTCAACAAGCCCGCTTCCCAGGACCTCTGCCCTTTCTTCCAGGACTTCATAGACCCCCGGACGGCCCAGCACCTCAAGGGTTGCAAGGCCGGCCGCCGTGGCAAGCGGGTTCCCGGACAAGGTCCCTGCCTGATAGACAGGACCCACTGGGGCGATCTTTTCCATTATCTCCTGTTTGCCGCCATAGGCCCCTACGGGCAATCCCCCGCCAATTATCTTCCCAAGACATGTCAGGTCCGGCATTACCCGGAAATACTCCTGGGCTCCTCCGGGAGCCAGCCTGAAACCGGTGATCACCTCGTCAAATATGAGCACTATCCCCTTTTCTTCGGTCCATTCACGTAGTTTAGGGAGAAAGTCCTCTCTTGGAGGGATCACTCCCATATTGGCAGGGACCGGTTCCACAATAACCGCTGCTATTTCATCCCCCTCTCTGTCCAGGACAGTCTTGAGGTCTTCCAAATCATTGAAGGGCACAGCCAGTGTATTGGATACGACCTCTTCAGGCACTCCAGGACTTCCCGGGATACCAAGGGTCGCCACTCCGGAGCCGGCTTTCACCAGAAAGGAATCCGCATGTCCGTGATAACAGCCGTTAAACTTCAGGATTTTCTTGCGGCCCGTATATCCCCTGGCCAGACGGACGGCGCTCATGGTGGCCTCTGTGCCCGAGTTTACCAGCCTCACCTGCTCAATGGACGGCACAAGCTCAACTATTTTCTGCGCCAGGGCCACTTCACGCCAGGTCGGCGCTCCGAAACTGGTACCGGATGCCAGGGCCTCCGCGACCGCTGCCTTAACCTCAGGATGTGCATGCCCGATAATCATCGGACCCCAGGAGCAGACATAGTCGATATACCGGTTCCCATCTACGTCGTATAAGCGGCAACCCTCTCCCTTCTCGACAAATATAGGATCGCAGCCCACTGACCTGCATGCGCGGACCGGGCTGTTGACTCCGCCCGGCATCAGTTTTCCGGCCTTCTGGAAATAACTGTTGGACAGGTGATGATGATGCATTTGGCCTTCCTCCTGTAAGGAAAAATTAGGGGCACAAAACTAAAAAAGAGCCACAAGTGAATGCCTGTAACTCTCTGATTTTACTGGTAGCGGGGCGTGGATTTGAACCACGGACCTTCGGGTTATGAGCCCGACGAGCTACCAGACTGCTCCACCCCGCATCCGAAGGAATTTTGTTTCAAAAAAACCGAAAAGCAATCTAATTCATAACCACTTGAGATCAGATTGTCAACACATTGGAACTGCTGCAGCCGCGTACGATCAATCAAAGACGCTCTTTCCCCCGCCTATATGATAAGCATTGCGTCTCCGTAACTGAAAAATCTATATCCGGCATCCACGGCCTTTTTATAGGCATGAAGTATCCTGCCCCTGCCCGCAAAGGCAGAAACTAATATTAACAAAGAAGATCTGGGCAGGTGGAAGTTGGTAACCAGGCAGTCAACGACTCGGAATCGACGACCGGGCAGAATATACAGGTCACATAATCCCTGAAAGGCCTTTATTCTATCCGTACCATTTACTGTTGCCTCTAATGCCCTGACTACAGTTGTTCCCACTGCTATAACCCGGCCACCTGTCTTGCGGGTGGAAATTATCTTTTCCGCAGTACTTTCAGGTACCGAGATCCATTCAGGGTGAATCATGTGCTCACGTATGTCAGATGTCCTTACCGGAGCAAAGGTGCCGTAACCGACGTGGAGTGTTATCCATGCCATGTTAATATTTTTTTCCCTGGCGAGGAGTAATTGCTCTTCGGTGAAATGGAGTCCTGCCGTAGGGGCGGCCACCGAACCTATCTCTCTGGCATAAATGGTCTGATATTGTTCTGTATCGGAAGCAACCGGAGAACGTTTGATATATGGCGGAAGAGGAATATCTCCGCAGGATTTCAGGGTTAATAATAATTCACCCGGATACATGAGCTTAATATCAACCTGGCCCGCGGAATTGACTTCAAGGACTTCTATCTCCAGACCCCCCCGGCATCGTATCTTTTGGCCCTGTCTTACCGGTTTCGAACTACGATAAAGGGCCTCAGCAAATGCCACGCCATTCCCATTTTCTCTGGGAAAGTGGAGTAGAAAAAATTCTACCCTCCCTCCTGTTGATTTCATGCATTTAAGTCGAGCCGGAAATACCTTGCTGTCGTTGAGAACAAGGCAGTCCTCCGGATTAATGTAATCTAACAGGTCACGAAAGATCCGATGGCTTAGTTCGCCCGTTTTACGGTCGAGTACCATCAGGCGGGAAGACGACCGATCAGGCAAAGGATACTGAGCGATCAGGCAAGGAGGCAAGTCGTAATCATATTCAACCAGATTAAAGTCTGCTGTCATTAAAAAATATCGGTCCTTTGGGCAAGATAACATACTGCCAGGCCGATCAAGGTGGAAACAAGACCAACCAATCTCAATTGATCCGGATCCATTTCCTCGATTTGTCTCGTAAGGACCTGCATCTTTTCAGGAAAGGCGAAATAAGGGAGTCCTTCAACAACCATTAGTAAGCCTATTACACTCAGAAAAAGCTTCATATGTATAGCAACTCCGACTTAATCAGGGTAATATGGTGAATCAGGATACGACCGATAGAAGTTGGTGGCGGTGCAGGGATTTGAACCCCGGACCCTGCGGATATGAGCCGCATGCTCTAACCTGCTGAGCTACACCGCCACGTAGTGCGATACCTTTTAACCATTTTGAAAAATGTGTCAAGGAGAAACTCGACCGGAAACGTTTGATACTTATTTCTTGTCGGTTATAATTTTAGATCGAAAGGAGGATATTCATGCAGGAACTTATCACAAGGATTGTTCCCACAGGAGTCTCGGTTGTGACGGTCAGGTCCGGAGATAAGATAAACGGAATGACAGCGGCATGGGTTACACAGGTCTCTTTAAAGCCGATGATGATTGCGACATCTATTGCTCCTCAGCGTTATACTCATGGCCTGATCAAGGAGTCAGGCTACTTTTGCATTAATGCCCTCCCGGTCGAGGCAATGGAAATAGCAAGACATTTCGGTTTTAAGAGCGGGCGTAAAACCGACAAGTTCAAAGGGATATCATATACAAACGCCCTCAAGGGCTCTCCGGTTTTGGAATCGGCTCATGCCTATGCTGAATGCGAGGTAGTCCATGCCTATGAGGCCGGGGACCATACGCTTTTCATCGGTTCAGTTATTGACAGTGCTGAATTGAAAGAGGGTGCCAGTCCCCTCATCTTCAGATGGAACGATTTCTTTGGCAAAAAGCAGTGAGAAAAGAGAGAAAAGAGTCAATGCCTAAAAAAGCCCAGACGCCCATTGCTGCTGAATATCAGAAAAAAACCATCTTGGAAGAAATACTATCCGGCCTTCCGCCTCAGGTCGGAAAGACATTACAGAAATTTCTGAGAGAGATACTGGCCGGAACAATAATTGTTGTTCTGGCTGTATCATTGTGGCTGGGCTACTCAACTTACACAACAAGGCAGGAGAACAGGGCTGCTGCTGCTATGGGAACTGCAATGCAGCAAACGGATACCGCAAAGAGAATATCCGCCCTGGAAAAGGTGATCCATAAGCATGGCCACACAAATACCGGCAGACACGCGCTGCTGTTCCTTGGAGCTACTCAGAGGGACTCCGGACAGGTTGAAGCAGCAAAAAAGAGTTTTAACAGGGCTAGGCAAGAGTTTTCTGAGGACAGCTTCTTGTATTATTCTGCCCTTATGGGCCTTGGCTATTTACAGGAAGATGATGCAGAATTGGATAAGGCCCGACGGGCATATAAATCGGCAAGTGCGGCACAGCAGGGCTTTGAAGCCATTGCCTCCCTTGATTTTGCAAGAGTGTCCTCTGCCTTGGGGTACAATGATAAGGCCATTGAGTCCTATAACAAGTATCTTTCCATGAAGCCACAGTCACCGCAGGCCGGCTTTGTGCGTCATCAGATCATGAAACTCTCTTTCGAGGATAGAAGCCCGAGGAAAATTCCTGTCTTTGAAAAGAAAAATGACGAATAGAAGGAATCCGTCCTGTATATCGCTCACCCAAAATTCTTTTTCTGACGACCCCGTCATTCAACGACATAAGTTCATCGTAACCGATCCCAGGGTGCTCCTTCTGGAAACGATTTGCGTTAGCCCCGCAAGTTTTCTTGGCCTTTGCAGCATGGGAGACCCCGGCTCCGGAGCGCAGCGAAGGAGAACGGGGAGGGTCCCATGCTGCAAAGGCCTTAAGAAAACAAGGGGCGAGAGCATGTTGGAAGAAGGAGCACCCTGGGATCGGTTACAGCTCATCGATGCCGGGGGACACATCGCCAATCCTCAATTTCAAGACACCATCTATTATAAAATTATAAATCCGGATTATGCGCTATGAAGGTCCCATATACCGGCCTCCCAGCGAAGCGGATTCGCTGTTAATCCAGGCCACTATCGGATGTCCTCATAACCGATGCAATTTTTGCATGGTTTATAAAAACGGTCCGAAATATCGCGTCAGGCCGGTAGCGGAAATTAAGCAGGATATGGTGGAAGCAAAAAAGATTTACGGCCCTCGCGTACGCACCATGTTTCTTCCTGCCGGAAACACAATAGCCATGAATACGCAGGATCTGGCCGATGTGTGTTGTTTTGCCAGGACAACCTTTCCCTGTCTTGAGCGGATCACAGTCTACGGGTCTTCTCAATTTATCCACAAGAAAGGACCTGATAAACTCAGACAATTGGCCGAAGCAGGGCTCGGACGCATCCATGTGGGTCTTGAATCAGGTGATGACGTCATATTAAGATACATTTGCAAGGGAACCAATGCCGGGCAGCAGATCGAAGCGGGAAGATGGCTGATGGACGCAGGGATCGAACTGAGCCTGTACGTTATCTTGGGGATCGGAGGCCGGGAAAGAACATACGATCATGCAAGAGAAACTGCCCGGGTGATCAATGAGATTGCACCCGACTTTGTACGGCTGCGCACCTTTGTGCCAAAGATAAATACGCCTATTTTGGATGATGTGTTGGCAGGGCGTTTTAAAATGCTCACGCCTTACGGCATTTTAAGGGAAGCAGGGGTCCTTATCGAAGGCATCACTGCCAAAACTTCACTTACCAGTGATCACTATACCAACTACATCAACCTTCACGGCCGCCTGCCCCAGGACAGACCGAGGCTCCTGAAAGAGATAAATCACGCCCTTGAATGGAAGGAGTCTGATTTTCGGCCATTTTTTATAGGCACCGAGTGAGGAGGAATGAATGATTAAGCGCCGTTTACGGTTCAGAGGTTCAGAGGTTCAAAACCGTTGAGTCGTAAGTTCTGAACGGAGAAGTCATCAGGGAAACGATTTAAGGATATTAAGGCTTGGCAATTGGCCCAGAGGAGCTGACCCGCAAGGTCAACTGAAAAAAATAACCATGAACGGTGAACTTTTAACCTGGAACGCTTATGAATTAATAATGAATGATTAAGTGGAGAGTGATGTGACAAAGAAAATGATCCTTTCCGCAGGGATAATATTAGTCAGGAAGAGTGGGGTTCAGTGGAAATATCTGTTGCTGAGGGCCTTTGGTTATTGGGATTTTCCAAAAGGGATTGTGGAGCCGGGCGAGTCTCCTCTTGAGGCTGCCAGGAGAGAAGTAGAGGAAGAGACTGCCTTGAACGACCTTAATTTTAGATGGGGATATGATTACAGAGAGACGGAACCTTATGGCCGTGGCAAGGTAGCCCGTTATTATATAGCAGAGACGAGCGAGTCTGGTGTAAGCCTTCTGGTAAATCCGGATATAGGGAAACCGGAACACGATGAGTATCGCTGGGTATCATATGAAGAGGCGGTTTCTTTGGTGGCGCCAAGGGTGAAGCCGGCCCTTGAATGGGCGCAGGAGACTATCACTGCAGGAAAAACTGAGGGACATCATTGACTGAGAAGCAGGAAGTTTCCAGGGTGCGATTTGGGATGAATTATAGAAATGATAAAAATTTAGGCATTTGGTACTTGCCTCGCTCGTTAAAAAAGGGTAGCCATAATGAGGGAACTTCTTGCCTTTATGCAAATGAATGGGCATTAGATGTTTCACTTCTGTTACTTGCAGATGAATAGAGGCGTTTCAGGAGAAAAATAATGGCAGCAGAGATAATCAGCGGGACTCTGATAGCAAAGCAGATAAAGGAAGAACTGAAGGCCGAAGTGGCCGAGATGAAGGAAAAGCACGGGGTGGTCCCAGGTCTTGTGACCATACTGGTTGGGGAGAACCCAGCCTCCGTATCCTATGTGACCGCAAAGCAGCGCACTGCCCATGACCTTGGTTTTCATTCCATCCAGGACAACCGGCCTGAAGATATCAGTGAGATCGATCTGTTGGCCCTGATTGACAAATACAATCAGGATCCTACGATCCACGGCATACTGATCCAGCTCCCCCTTCCTAAGCATATAGACGAGGGCAGAGTCATCTATGCCGTAACCCCGGACAAGGACGTGGATGGTTTCCATCCGGTGAACGTGGGCAAGATGGTGATAGGTGAGCCCTGTTTCCTGCCGTGCACGCCTCACGGTATCATGGAAATGCTTATCCGTTCAGGGATTGAGACCAGCGGGGCCGAGGCGGTGGTTGTAGGCAGGAGCAACATTGTTGGAAAGCCCATAGCAAACCTGCTATTACAAAAGAGAGAAGGCGGAAACGCCACCGTCACCGTATGCCATACCCGGACCAGGGACATGGCATCTCATACGAGAAGGGCCGACATCCTTGTAGCGGCAGCGGGCCAACCCAGATTTATTACGGCGGACATGGTAAAGGACGGCGCAGTGGTGATAGACGTGGGTGTAAACCGGATAGGCAAGACCCCTGAAGGCAAGGCGATCCTGTGCGGCGATGTGGATTTTGAGGCGATAAAGGAAAAGGCCTCTGCAATAACTCCGGTGCCCGGCGGTGTCGGCCCGATGACCATAACCATGCTTATGAAAAATACAGTCCAGGCTGCAAAGCAGATTTCAGGACTGGCATGATGTCGTTGTCCTCCAAATGGGAAGGGACAACCGCGGCCCGAAAAACTTGCAAGACAATTGATAAATGGTACTGAGGAAGAATAGTAATGGATACCAGCAGACGCTTTGATAGGGAAGAAGGGGTGTGCCCCAGCATCCAGTGCGAGGCCAATCGTGATGTGCTTTGTCACCCGTGTGCCGAAGGCGTGGTGACCGCGGCCCACAGGGTCTCTATGCGAGGAGCGGAACCGTGCCTGTTCGGCAAGGGAGGAGTTTGCTGCCGCATTTGCAACATGGGGCCCTGCCAGATAATAGAGGGCGTGGATACCATGAAAGGAGTCTGTGGCGCGGACGCAGCCACGGTGGCCGCGCGCAATTTCTGTCGCATGGTTGCCGGCGGGGCCTCTGCCCACATGGATCACGGCAGGGGATCGGCCCTTGCATTTCTTGCCACTGCCCGTGGTGAAACCCCTTATGAGATCAAAGACACGATCAAATTGAGGGAAACGGCCCTGAGGCTCGGCATAGACCCTGCTGAAAAGGATACCAGGGATCTCGCAATAGAAGTGGGTATCAGGCTGCTCGGTGAATTCGGCCAGCAGGAAGGTACCCTTGCCTTCATCAAGAGGGCCCCGAAGGCCAGGCAGGAGCTTTGGAGCAGGCTTGGAATCCTCCCCAGGGGTATTGACCGTGAGGTAGTGGAGATAATGCACCGGACCCACATGGGGGTGGACCAGGAACATAAAAATCTGCTTTTCCAGGCCGCCCGATGCTCCTTGGCCGACGGTTGGGGTGCATCCATGATAGCCACTGAACTGTCTGACATCATGTTCGGCACTCCTGTCTCAGTGAGGAGCAAGGTAAATATCGGCATCCTCAAGAAGGACGAGGTAAATATCACGGTTCACGGCCATGAACCGGTACTTGCCGAGGCCCTGGCTATGGCATCCAATGACCCGGAGATAGTCAAGGCCTCCAAGAAGGTCAGGGCAAAGGGCATAAATCTGGCAGGTGTATGCTGTACCGGAAACGAGATCCTCATGAGGAGAGGAATCCCGGTTGCCGGGAGTTTTATCCAGCAGGAGGTCGTCCTGGCCACGGGCGCTATAGAGGCCATGGTTGTGGATGTACAGTGTATCATGCAGGGGTTGTCTCCTGTGGCGAACAATTTCCACACCGAACTCATTACGACCTCTGACAAGGCCAGGATTCCAGGAGCCACACACATACAGTTCGACGAGCACAGGGCCATGGAAACGGCCAGGGAAATAATAATGCGCGCCATCAACAAATACCCGGAAAGGGGCAAGCACTTCATACCAGTGCATCAGATGGACGTAGTGGCCGGCTTCAGTCATGAAAACATCAACTACACCCTTGGCGGCCGTTTCCGCGCATCCTACAAGCCACTCAACGACAACATTATAAACGGCCGTATCCGCGGGGTTGCCGCAATAGTCGGCTGTGACAACTACAGGGTCATGGAGGAAGTCCATATAGATCTTGCCAGGGAACTCATTGCCAATGACGTAATCGTACTGGTCACCGGTTGTGCTGCCACGGGTATGGGCCGTGCAGGGCTCCTGTCTCCTGAAGCCTCGAGCATGGCAGGTGACGGCCTGAAGGAAGTCCTTGAAACGGTAGGATGTCCGCCTGTGCTGCATATGGGTTCCTGCGTGGATAACAGCCGGATCCTTATTGCCGCCACCGAAATGGTAAAGACCGGCGGTCTTGGCACAGACATAAGTGATCTTCCGGTTGCAGGCTGCGCTCCCCAATGGATGAGTGAAAAGGCGGTGTCCATCGGACAATATTTTGTCTCGAGCGGTGTTTATGTGGTCTTCGGACCCGGTTTCCCGACAACAGGCTCCAATGTGGTTACCGACTATTGCTTCAAGGAGATGGAGAATCTCTATGGAGGGATGTGGGATATGGCCGAGACATCAAATGATTTTGCCAATAAGATGATTGATCACATAAACCAAAAGCGCCGTGACCTTGGTCTGGATAAGAAGAAAGAGCGGGTTCTGTTTGATATGGCCATGAGGCGTGAACTTGAGGCCACACTTCTGCATGACGTGGGATGCCATGGGGGATAATGAAGAAGTACCAGCGTTGGCACACGACTGGCCTTCACATAATGTTAGACACTGCCATATTCTGGTCAGAAAAATCCAGATAAAGGTCAAGCCGGTGACTTTTTTCGGCATTAAATTCGATTTTCACAACCTGCCAAGGCCCTGAAATTCCCAAGGGTGAGAGGGAGTGGCCTCTAAATCTTCAGGATTCGAGCTAAATCAAGATTAGATCTCACTTGCACAGATATTTAAAAATTTGGGTTAGGTCTGCCTATAAAACAGGAGCATTCAGAGCCATATTTCTTTATGACCGCCAATGATTACTTTGTTTCGGATTCATTATTTCCAAAATCAAACATCCGGCGGCTGCCATCCACAATTTTCCAGTAGCCGTTTTTTACATATTTAATTTGGGTTGTGTCATGATTGAATGAAATACAGTCCTCTACAGCAACCTGACAGTCCTTGTTCAGACTCAGATCCTGAACCACCAAGTCTGAAAGCCTTTGGACCACTTGATAATGTATTTCTGATTTGGGTCTGATGGGTGGCTGTGCATAAGAGACCCAAGTAATATAAAGCAAAATAAGAAAAAGGGATATAGCACGAAACGTTACTGAAATTGTTTCTTTCTGCATTTTTCCAAATCCTCCCTTTTAAGTTAAGTATCAATTATAAAAAGTAAATATTCGGTGAACCCGTGGTCTCACGTAACCGTTCACTGGAAGGGGATATTTCTTTTCACTTCCACCATTCAGCCCCTTGTTTTCTTAAGGCTTTTGACACGGGGGAGTCCTGCCCCCTCCCCGTTCTCCTTCGCTGCGCTCAGGAGCCGGGGTTTCCCCCACAGCAAAAGCCGAGAAAACTACGGAGACTTCCGTTAAACCGTTCAAAGAAATATCCCCTTCCCGTGAACGGTTGCCGTCCGCGCCCTGCCGCAGGAGCGGTTTGCCTTTTGCAGGGTTTCGATCGCGGGCCAAATTGCACTGCCTCTCCGGTCCGCGATGAGTGAGCTTTGAAACCCGGAATCCAGTGAATAGTCGCAAAATCTAATCCGCCTCAATTATTGAGAGGTTACTGGTTCACTGTGGAAGTTGCCGTCCGCGCCCTGCCGCAGGAGCGGTTTGCCTTTTGCAGGGTTTCGATCGCGGGCCAAATTGCACTGCCTCTCCGGTCCGCGATGAGTGAGCTTTGAAACCCGGAAAAAGGCAACCGCTCCAAGGCAGGATGTAACGGGTTTACCGAATATTTACTATCAATTAGGTCTCCTCTTCTCCGATACTTCACGCTTTTGTTCCGATGCGGACTGGACATCGCGTATTATCTCCTTAACCCGGTGAAATCAGATATCCATCCATTACAAATTGCCATTGATCTTTTTCGTGGTTTTTTGTCTTCTTTCCGCTGTTTTTCCTGAAAGGTCTATTGAGCGAATATTGTGCCAGATTGGGGAAACGACGGAAAACGTTGGGGATTTTTAATAATAACTTACAAGATCTACTAATTTAATGTGAATTTAGCTCTTGTATATATCACAGAATGAATAAAGAAGCATGTTTTTTGTCAAGCTGATATACATTTTTAGAGACGGAATGTAAATTCAGTTGACAGCAGATGCCTTTCCGGGTACTGGTTCTTTATCTGTTACTGACAGGAGAGGCCGGATGGAAGAGATAAAGCAAAAAGACTCGTTAACAAAGGAAGATCTCGCCCTGCTATATGATACATCTACATCGATTCATGCCATACGCAATATGGATGAAATGCTCCGGAGTATCATGGCCAGGATCAAGGCCGTTTTCCACATAGAAGGCGCATCCATAGCTCTCCATGATGCGGACCGGAACGAGTTTTATTTTATCCGGACCGTGGAAAAGGAAAAAGATAGAGATTATGTAAAGATGCAAAAGATGCGGTTTCCTGACCATCTGGGTGTGGCCGGCTGGGTGTTAAGGGAGAATCGGCCAGTCATCATTCCTGATGTCTCCAAGGATGACCGGTTCTATAAAGGGCTCAATCACAAGGAAGACTTTGTCACCAAGTCCATGATCTGCGTACCATTGCGAACTCGTAAAGGGCTGTTAGGGGTCCTCTATGCATTAAATAAGCTTGAAGGAGAGTTCACAGATAAGGAGGCAAGGTTACTGGAAATCCTTTCGGGAACGGTTGCCGTCTCTATTGAGAATGCAAGGCTTTATGGAGAGCTCAAGCAACATGCCAGATCTCTTGAGCAGGAGAATCGCATGCTCAAGTCTGAGGTGCAGGAACATTTCAACCTCCAGGGGGTCATTGGCTCAAGCCCAGCAATGCGCCGGATCTTTGCCCTTATTGACAAGGTTATTGATACAACAACCTCTGTGCTGATCCAGGGAGAGACAGGGACCGGGAAAGAACTGATTGCCAGGGTCATCCATTATAGTGGCCCATTGAAAGATAGGCCCTTTGTAGTAGAAAATTGTGGCGCACTAGCAGAAAATCTCCTGGAAAGCGAGCTTTTTGGTCATGTAAGAGGTGCCTTCACCGGTGCTATCACAGACAAGAAAGGTCTTTTTGAACAGGCCAATGGGGGAACCGTCTTTCTTGATGAGATCGGAGAAATGTCATCTGCCATGCAGGTCAAACTGCTCAGGGTCCTTCAGGAAGGACAGCTCAGGCCGGTTGGTGGCAGCCGGCAGATCAATATAAATGTACGGCTTATTGCTTCCACAAATCGCGATCTTGGAGAAGAGGTGAAAAAGGGGAACTTCCGCGAGGATCTTTTTTATCGTGTCAGTGTATTTCCAGTCACTCTTCCACCCCTGCGGGAGAGAAGAGAGGACATTCCCATGTTGGCCGCCCACTTTCTGAAAAAGTCCGCCGGGAAGCTAAAAAGGCCCGCTGCCCGATTAACACCCCATGCAATGAATCTTCTTTCGCAGTTTGATTGGCCTGGCAATGTGCGAGAGCTTGAGAACGAAATCGAGAGGGCCGTGACCCTGGCAGGAAATGAAAGGGAGATCAGTGAAGAGCACCTTTCAGAGAAAATCAAGGCCTTATCGGAAAAGGGTGTTTTGATACAGGAGACTGATGGGACACTGAAGGAAGTGACCGAACGAATCGAGCAGCGAATCGTCTCTGAAACTCTACAGAAGACACGCGGCAATCGTTCCCAGGCCGCCAGGATGCTTGGTTTGACACGCCAGGGCCTGCTCAACAAGATTGCCCGTTACAACATCAATCTATAACCTGGGTTGAGCGGTTCAACGTTCACGGTTCCCGGTTGAAAATCCCTAACTGGCTGTTAGGCAAATGATGACGCGTCAATAGGGACGAATGTTATGTTTCACCCAGTGGGTAAAAGAGGCTAATCTGAGCATTGTGTTATAAAATTAAGGATATCAATAAACTATAACCTTTGAACCCTGAACCTGGAACCGATCACTTTAGATATAAAGAGGATGTCACGTCTGTCTAAAGCATTAATCACGGGCTTTGTGATCGGCTTGCTGGGAGTGGCGGCAACCCTCGTTCCTTGCGGTATTGATCTGGAAGAAGACATCGGCCTGGATTTGTTGTTCAAGCTGAGGGGGGCGAGGGAGCCCCCGCCTGAAGTCATAGTAGTGACTTTGGATAAGGCCTCTGCTGATAATCTGGACCTGCCGACAAGGCCTGATAAATGGCCTCGCTCTCTTCATGCCCGACTCATTGAAAATCTGGCCAGGAAAGGCGCTGCGGTGATTGCCTTTGACATGACTTTCGACGAAAGCCGTTCCTCTGAGCACGACAATTTATTTGCCGAAGCGATCAAGAAAGCAGGCAATGTTGTCCTATGCGAGTACTTGAAAAAGGAAAAGATTCCCTTAACTGACGAAGATGGAGTGCATACAGGAGACTTGGATATAGAGAGACTTGTGCCACCAATCCCTCCTCTTGCACGATCTGCGGTTGCCTTGGCCCCCTTTCCCCTGCCCAAAGTACCTGTCAAGGTGAGCCAGTACTGGATGTTCAAGACAGGCGCCGGGGATACACCGACTTTGCCGGTTGTGGTCTTCCAGGTCTTCGCATTGGACGTGTACGACGAGTTTATCCGTTTGCTGGAAAGAGTCAGCCCATCTCAAGCAGGCGGACTGCCTCGTGACAAGGATATTATAATTGCGTCAAAAGGCGTAGAAAACCTTATCCGTGTCCTGAGAGATATCTTTGAAAAAAACCCGTTGACTGCAGAGAAAATGCTGGACGTGCTCAAAAATTCAAGTTCATTATCCCGCGACATAAAAAGGAGGCAGGTCCTTAAATCACTCATAAGGATGTATCAGGGCGACAAGAGCCGTTACCTTAATTTCTATGGTCCTCCCGGCACGGTCACAACTGTCTCCTATCATCAATTACTGCAATCCATGGAAAATTCGACTGCATGCCAGGAACAACTTGATCTTAACGGCAAGGCCGTATTTATTGGACTTTCAAGGCGATTGTGGGCAGGACAGAAAGACGGATTCCATACCGTTTTCTCTCAGGCAAGCGGATTAGATATCAGCGGTGTTGAAATAGCAGCCAGTGCCTTTGCAAACCTGTTAGAGGACATGTCTGTTCAGCCGCTCGATTTCCGTGCACATCTTGCCTTTATTTTAGTCTGGGGGATAGTGCTTGGGATTGTGTGTTTCTTTTTACCCACTGCCATTGCTGCATTCGGTGTGGCCGGCCTGAGTTCGCTTTATCTGGCCGTTGCCCATTATCAGTTCAAGCACACCGGAAGCTGGTATCCGCTGGTTATTCCTTTGTTTTTCCAGGTGCCTGCAGCTTACTTCGGCACCGTCTTATGGAAGTATTTTGAGGTGAACAAGGAACGCCAGAATATCAGAAAGGCCTTTGGATATTACCTGCCAGACAAGGTTGTGGACCAGTTAGCGAAAAATATGGCATATATCAAATCAGGCAGCCGAATGGTCTATGGAACCTGTTTGTTTACAGATGCTGAAAGATATACCACTTTATCGGAAAGCATGGAGCCCAAAGAACTAAGCAGATTTATGAATAGATATTGGAAGGCTTTGTTTGAGCCGGTAAAGCAGCACGATGGGATTGTATCAGACGTTGTCGGAGATTCTATGTTGGCAATATGGGCCACGGCACGGCCTGATGCCGCTCTCAGGGCTCAGGCCTGCCTCACGGCGCTTGATATTGCCGGAACAGTACAAAGATTCAACCGATCTCACGATAATCTGAAGCTTCCGACTCGCATCGGTTTGCACTCCGGGTACATGCTGCTCGGCAATATCGGTGCAGTCAACCATTATGAGTACACTCCAATCGGAGATATCGTCAATACGGCATCAAGGATAGAGGGCCTGAATAAATATCTGGGCACACGCATAGTTTTATCAGAAGAGGTGCTATATCAACTTGATGGTTTCCTGACAAGGGAGCTTGGGAAATTCCTTTTGGCTGGGAAATCAAGACCTGTTGTGGTATACGAATTAATATGCCGCACAGGAGAATCCAGCGAGCAACAAAGACGTCTTTGTGCGACTTTCAATATGGCTCTGAGTGCCTTCAGAAGGCGATCCTGGGAAGAGGCGATCAGGGGATTTTATGAGTCAATGGAAATCCAGGGCGAAGACGGACCTTCTGTTTTTTATTTAAAATTATGTGAGAGATATAGAGATAATCCGCCAGGGGAGATGTGGGATGGATCGGTCTTTCTTGACCATAAATAGAAAAATCGCGGATTTACCATTTGTTCAACGTATCTGTTCTGGGTCGATTGATACCGATTGTTGATGTTATTTTAACAGATTATTACTGAAAAGAGGTATCAATGAGGCAAATCCGGGCCCGCATTCTGATTTTCACGATATTCGCAATTGCATTGGCAGGTTATATTCCAACGGATGCCGTGGCTGCTGAGACATGCGAAGAGTGGGCAGGCAGAATTGTCTCGATTCAGGGCAATGTTTATGCTCGAAGAGTTGGTGAAACACAGTGGTTACCTGCAAAAATGAACGATACATACTGCCCTGGCGATATGATTCGGACACAGGAACGAAGCCGGGCATCTGTTATTCTGCGCAATGAGACCATCATCCGTCTTGATCAGAAGACCACTGTCACCTTTTCCGGATCAGAGAAAGGACGGACTTCCCTGATTGACCTTATTGTCGGGGCTGTCCATTTCTTCAGCCGTTTCCCCCGGGGTCTGAAGGTGATTACACCGTTTGTTAATGCTGCGGTGGAGGGCACGGAATTCTATGTAAGGGTCGATGACGATCAGACCGTATTATCGATATTTGAAGGACAGGTGGCAGCCACAAATGATGCAGGGAGACTTTTACTGTCTAAGGGTGAATCGGCAGTAGCCAAAGCGGGGCAGGCCCCCGTCCCCCGTGTAGTGGTAAATCCGAGGGATGCAGTTCAATGGGCCCTGTATTATCCACCTGTCCTGTATTGTCGCCCGGCTGATTTTGTTTCTGAAGCCAGATGGCAGGATAAGGTTCGCAGGTCCATCGAGTTCTATTGGAATGGTGATCTGAACAGGGCATTTTCCAGCCTTGAGGGAATGCCTGAAAATATTCAAGATCCGCGCTTTTTTACGTATCGTGCCGGATTGCTTCTTACCGTTGGCCGTGTTGATGAAGCAAATATTGATATTAAAAAGGCGCTCGTTCTTGATCCGTCAGATAGTCAGGCATTTGCCCTGCGGTCTATCGTCGCCGTTGTGCAGAATAAAGGGGATACGGCCCTTGATTTGGCAAGGAGAGCCGTAGAACTGGTCCCTGAATCAGCCGCAGCAAGGGTTGCGCTCTCATACGCGCAACAGGCCAATTTTGATCTCCAGGGTGCTTTGACCAGTCTCGAAGAAGCAGTAGAGCTGGATCCGGAAAACGCCTTGGCATGGTCTCGACTGTCGGAACTGCGGCTGTCTTTCGGAGAACTCGATAAGGCGCTTGAGGCGGCAAAAAAGGCTGTGGCCCTGAATCCCGATATTGCACGGACACAGACTGTTTTGGGATTTTCTTATCTTGCACGGATCATGATACGTGATGCCAAAAAGGTCTTTAAGAAGGCGATTGAGCTGGATCAGGCAGCTCCCCTTCCGTGGCTTGGACTTGGATTAGCAGAGATCCGGGACGGTGATCTGAAGGCGGGCCGTAAGGAGATCGAAATCGCTGCGAGTCTTGATCCTGGCAACTCGCTTATCCGCAGCTATCTTGGTAAGGCATACTATGAAGAGAAACGCGACAGGCTGGCTGAAAGACAGTTTGCCATTGCCAAGGAGCTTGATCCGAAAGATCCGACGGCATGGTTCTATGATGCGATTCGAAAACAGAGCCTGAATCGACCCATAGAGGCATTAGAGGACCTGCAGAAATCCATCGAACTGAACGACAACCAGGCTGTCTACCGCTCACGCCTGATGCTGGATGAAGATCTGGCGGCACGAAGTGCCAGCATCGGGAGCATATACAATGATCTCGGGTTTCAGCAATTGGCCCTGGTCGAGGGCTGGGATTCGGTAAATACCGATCCCGCCAACTACTCAGCCCACAGGCTACTGGCTGACTTGTATGCCGCGTTGCCGCGTCACGAAATTGCACGGGTCAGCGAATTGCTCCAAGCTCAACTCTTACAGCCCATTAACATTACACCATTGCAGCCCCAGCTCGCGGAAAGCAATCTTGCCATATTGGATGTGGCAGGTCCATCAAGCCTGTCATTTAATGAATTCAATCCCCTGTTCACCAGGGATCGGCTTGCAATCTTAACTGACGGAATCCTCGGCAACCACGGCACATACGGGGATGACGTCGTTCTGTCCGGTTTGAGTGGACGAGCTTCAGTCAGTGCCGGGCAGTTTCACTTCGAAACCAATGGATTTCGTGAAAATGATGACCTTGAGCAGGATATATATAATGCATTTGTCCAAATCAGTCTCTCTCCGGGCTCCAGCCTTCAGGTTGAGCTTCGGAGGAAAACGACCCGGAATGGAGATATTCCCCTCAGGGCCGATGATTCTCACTGGCCTGACTTTAGAGACTATTTTGAGGAAGATTCAATGCGTGGCGGCTTTCACTTTTCTCTTACCCCGCGCCAGGATATTGTCACTTCCTTGATTTACAAGGACGCCGAACAGCATACAAAGGATATTTTCCGGATACCTGGCGACCCCATTATAGATCGGGATACTTACTCGACAACGGGTCATGGATATCTGATTGAAGCCCAACATATCTATCATGGAAACCGGTTCAAAACAATCATTGGAGCAGGCTATTCCAATCAGGATAGCCGGTTCATCTTTACTACGGACATCGTAGAAGGTACCGAAGTGCTTGATACATGGGTTATTGACGATTCGAAAACAAAAATAGACCATACTAATGCCTACCTCTATGCACCCATGATGTTAACCCAAAGCCTGACGGCAATTCTGGGCGCAAGCTTTGAATCTTACTCTCAACCAGGTCGAGATCGAGACCAGTTTAATCCAAAATTAGGGGTAATCTGGAAACCCAACCCATATACAACCCTGCGGCTCGCAGCATTTCGCGTGCTAAAAAGACCGGTTTTATCGAACCAGACAATTGAGCTTACACAAATAGCCGGGTTCAATCAGTTCTTCGACGACGTGAATGGTGCACGATCATGGCGATACGGAATAGGTCTGGACCAACGCTTATCAGATACCCTCTTTGGAGGTGTCGAATTGTCATGGCGTGATATCAGAAAGCCTGTCATATCCAGTGGCTCGTTAATAGACCGGGACCTTGACGAGGATTTGCACCGGGCATATTTTTATTGGGTTCCTTATAGGTCCTTGGCGATAAGTGCCGAATATCAATATGAATATTTAAAGAGGGATTATGAAGATGGAAAGCAAAATTCCTCCGACCCTGCTGAAGTTACGACACATACCATACCGATTACACTGAGCTATTATAGACCAAATGGGCTATTCTCAAGGATAAGGGCTACCTATGTGAACCAAAATGTAGACTTCGTAGCGGCCACAACAGGCACCGTTAAGGAGAAAAACGATTTCTTTGTTACCGATATTTCTATTGGCTACCGGTTCCCTAAGAGATATGGTCTAATGAATGTCGGCATTAATAATCTGTTTGACCAGGATTTTAGTTTTCAGAGTCCTGGCTTTGGAACCGGTGAACCCCGAATCTCTTGTTTCCAGCCGGAGCGGACTTTTTTTGCAAAGCTTAATCTGTGGTTCTGAGTGTTAAAAAAGTAGTTTGAGATTGTATCTGTAAAGGCTGAATATATTCTATGCTTACTTAAGGAGGAAAAGACGATGTGCAAAGGAAAGGTGATAGGAAAACTTGCGGCTGTTTTGTCTATTGTGATGATATTGGCTTCCTGTAGTCCGGTTGACAAAGCTATCAAGGAAGAATCTGCAACTGAGGTGATTCTGATAAATGCAGAAGGCGGGCTGACACTGTTAGATGCAGAATCAGGAAAGCGTATTCCAACATGCAAAGAAAGAGAAGGGAGTGAAGATGAGTGTGAGGCTCCGGCGGGATTTTTTGCAAATATGTGTAAAGATATTGTAATTGGAGGTTCGCAAATAGGCCTTCAAGAGACGCCGGATCACAAGCAGCAGGGTGACGAACAAATCAGGAATATCCATCTGGTTCTCTGCGGTTTCAAGTTTGAAGGCTCTTACTGTCGGACATATGTTAATCGCGTGACAGGGGAAGAGTTTGAGATCTGTAGATAATGAGCGTGCTATAAAACACCTGACCTGAATTGTTTGTTGGGTTACGCCCTCAATATCCATCGTCAAGTCGAGACTGTGCGAAATCACAGAAGGGGTTAAGCGCAACGAACCCACCGACAATCTCAGGCCATCCCAACTTATAAGGTCTGTGCAGATCACCGATTTTTGCGGCGCCTGCTTGACATCCTTTATCGGAGCAATTCTATAGTTGTGCTTTGCTCCAGATCCACTTGTTGTCTGAAATTCATGGAAAATAAGGGGCGGAGCCTTTTGAAATGGTCAGAAAAGCTACCCTGCTGAGCAACTATCATGTGTGGGCAAACAGGGAATGCTTCCGTTCTAAATTGACCGGCTTTGCTTAATCCGGTATAAGTCAGCGAAATGGAAGAGGATTTATGGGCAAGGAACGTGTATTAATAGCCAACCGCGGAGAGATTGCCCTCCGCATTATTCAGGCCTGTAAGGATCTCGGTCTGGACTACGTGGTCCTATATACAAAGGAAGACGAATTTTCATTGCACGTTCGAATTGCACAGCAGGAAGAAGGCGGTTTTAAGAAGGCTTATCGTATAGCCAGATACAATGACCCCAATGAGATTTTTTCAGTGGCAGATGAGGCTGAATGTACTGCTATTCATCCTGGGTATGGGTTTTTTTCTGAGAATTACAGTTTTGCCAGAAGGGCCGCCATGAGGATCAGGCCTCTGATCTTTATAGGCCCCAGATGGGAGGTCATAAGGGATCTCGGCAGTAAGATAAACACCAAGCGCTTGGCAAAGAACCTTAATGTGCCGGTGATTCCGGGATCTGACGGACCGATCTATAATGAACTGGAGGCTGAGGAGGTGGCGGAGGAACTTTTTTTTCTCCAGAAAGAACAGGGCATTCAGCATCCATCTATTCTGGTAAAGGCCTCTGCCGGCGGCGGAGGTATGGGTATCGAAGAAGTCAGTCACCTCGATGCCTTCAGGAGAATCTACCGGCGGATCCAGAACTATGCCAAGCGTCAGTTCGGGGATGAAGGGGTCCTGATTGAACAGTGTCTCAGAGATTATCAGCACCTTGAAGTTCAGCTTTTATGCAGCCCCCATGGGGAGGTGGTACACTTCGGGACCAGAAACTGCACAATACAGAGTGCCGGCAGGCAGAAGAGGTTAGAGGTGGCTCCCGGCTTTGATCCCTCTGTATGCGAATATCCTTTTGATGCAAAAGCAGTCCTGGACCGGATCGTGGAGTATTCTGTACGTCTGGCAAAACATGTTGGCTATGACAACATAGGGACATGGGAGTGGATAGTATCCAGAGATGGCAGCCCCTGCCTTATGGAGGTCAACACCCGCATACAGGTTGAAAACGAAATTTCAGGATGCATTTCAAGAATAAGCGGGAGTGATGGGCCTCCAAATTTGATCAGGGAGCAGATAAGAGTGGCCCTTGGGGATAGACTGGGTTTTACCCAAAAAGATATATCCTTTGAGGGGACCAGCATAGAGCTGAGGATCGTCGCTGAAGATGCCGGAAGGGGTTTTGCGCCTTGGTGCGGTACCATCACACGCTTTGATTATCCGGATGAGACCTGGGCAAGGCTTTATTCTCATGTGCCCAGAGATACGCCATATAATATTCCCACAGAGTATGATCCCAACTTTGCTCTTGCCATTATATGGGGCCGGGATACGGAACAGGCCAAAGAAAGGGCCAGGCAGTTTCTGAGAGGGATTGCTATAGAAGGTACAGGGGCAGGTGATGAAAGCATTATCACAAATCTGGAATACCTTTATAATCGGATTGATGACGTGCTTCAATTTTGATTACCGATAATACATGAATGCATACGGACCGGGTATATATGGCAGATAGCGGCAAAATACTGAGTCAGCTCGCTGACCGGATCTCATATCTTATTGATATCAAGGGAAACAGCGAGTGGTCCAATATCGGCGATCTTATCGAACGGGTCCAGGCCCTTCGTCAGTCTATCTTTGATATAAAAGAGGCGGATCTCTTTGAGGAAATCGGCCGGATCGAGGACAGGGTGTCCTTTCTGGAAGACAGAGTCGCTGAGAAGCTCAGTCCTGCAGAGATCGTGAACATCGTCCGGAGCCTCCAGCGCTTTACACTTATGGATGTCCTGGAGAATGTATATGACTCTTATACCGAGTTGGGTGGTGATAGAGACTGCAATATTGACCCTGCGATAGTAGTGGCCAGAGCTACCATATCGAGAAGAGTCAAAAACAAGCTATACAGCCATCAAGTCATGGTTATAGGCCATGAAAAGGGCCGGGGAGAGGAATACAGAAATGGAGGGTGTGCCAGGCCCTGGGGAAATGATAAGGCCCTGAAGTATATGAGGGTAGCTGAGACCGAAGGCATTCCCATACATTTCTATATTTTTACTCCAGGGTCTTACCCTGTTGAAGATTACCCCGGAGCCGCACAGCAGATAGCCCGCAATCTATATATAATGGCAAAGCTGAGGGTCCCCACGGTATCTTTTATCTCCGAAGGTGGTTCCGGCGGCGCTGAGGCAATAGGGGTTTCAGGTCTCAGGCTTATGGGTTCAAGGGGCTATTACTCGGTCATTTCTCCTGAAGGTGCGGCTGCAATAGAAGGAAAGATAAGAGAGGGCGAAAAGGTCCCCAGAGAGCTTGTGGAACACTGCGCCGCCCAGTTAAAGATAACCGCTGAAGACAACCTGAAGCTCGGCACTATTGATCGCATTGTAGAGGAGCCCCCCCTTGGGGCCAGGCGGGATGATTTCGCCTTTTTCCGCAGGCTTCGCTATGAGATGCTCCGTGCTACCGACGAGGTAGTACTGAAGACCAAGAACTTCCGGGCCTTCCGGGCCTATGCTCTGAAAAGGCGGGCGGAGGAAGGGAAGGAGGTGCCGGAGGACTTTGGTTTACTCATAAACTGGGATCTCACAGACCTTGAGATAGAACGGCTTCTTGAATTCAGGTTCAAGAAGTATATGGAGTTGGGCAAGGGATATTTCCGCGAAAACAGAACTGTTTTATCTGATGGGATCAGGAAGACAAAGGACATTGCCAGCAAGACATACTACGATCTGAGATATGGCCTTCTGCGGCCGCACCGGCGAAACGTTCAGAAGGTAATAGAAGAGGTCTCAAGTGAGGGTTCGGTGTTTCTCCGAAAGGTTACCGAGCCCGTAAAAGCGGCCTATGACTTTGTTTTTCCCCAGCCGGAGCGCCCGGGCAAGGTCGTACGTTCCGAGGTGCCCGAGCGCAGATCGATCTTTGCAGAAGAGTGGGAATCTTACGTCAGCCCACTTGCCAACGAAGACTGTACCGTTACCTGTCCCAATGCCTCAAAATATGGATGCCCGGATCTGTGGGTGCCTGACCTCTATGGGGAATCCTGTGGAGTGTGCCCCAACTGTGGCCATCACTTTCCACTTGAGTACCAGTGGTATCTTGAGAATCTTTTTGACAAGAATTCTGTCCATGAATTCAATAATCATATAGCCTCATCCAATCCCCTTGGTTTTAAGGGCTTTGATGTCCGTCTTAATAGGGACATAAGGCGTACCGGTCGTAACTCCAGCATGATAACCTTTGATGCCAAGGTCGGGGGGATAAGGCTGGTGGTAGCCATGCTTTTCAGCAACTTCAGGGGCGGGACGGTCGGAACTGCTGAGGGAGAAAAGTTCGTAAGTGCATGCGATATTGCCAGTACTACCCGAAGACCTCTTTTGGCTTACATACATGGTACAGGCGGGATCCGTATTCATGAAGGGACACTTGGTGTGGTTCAGATGCCAAAATGCACCCTTGCGGTAAGGGAATATAATGACAGCGGTGGTCTCTATATAGTAGTTTATGACAATAATTCGTACGCCGGTCCTGTAGCCAGCTTTCTGGGATGTTCACTCTATCAGTTCGCCATGCGTTCTTCCAGAATCGGTTTTGCCGGTCCAAGGGTCATAAGGGAGACCACAGGTCAGGATGTTCCCCCTGATTATCACAGCGCCAAGAATGCCCTCAGGCGGGGTCACATTCAGGGAATTTGGGACAGGCGCGAGTTCAAAAAGAACCTCTATGATGCCTTGATGACGCTGGGAGGCCCTAATCTCTATTACAGATAACTGGCTGATGGACATCAATCTAAACGACCTATTAAGGCGCTATCGTTCTCATCCGTTTGAGGATTATCCTGTTGAGACACCCCATACTGGGATCGTATCCTTTAAGGTGAAGGAAGGCCAGACAGTCAAGGGGCCGAGTGGAGAGTGGCTCCATCGACCCGGGACCCTGCTCTATGTCATCGAGAGGGAACGGAACGTGAAGAGAGTGACCGCCCTCTGGAATGGACAGGTTAGCGGAATCCGCCTTGACCTTGAGGGCCGATTTGTAGAGGCGGGTGAACTGCTCCTCTCTATACGGCACCAGTTGGATAAAGAGGAGATTATTGACCGTATCCTGACCCGGGTTCTTTACATCCTTCCTGCTCCGCAGCGGGCCAGGTATTTCCTTGCGCCTGAGATTTCAGCAAAGATGGAAAAGCGGCCTGAAAGAGGCGTGCCCGTGGAATCCGGAAATGAGGTATTGATCATGTCTCTTATGAAAAGGGATACGGTGATCAGCTATGAAGGGGTCCCGGGGACACTTTACAAGATCTATTTCAAATCAGGGGATATGGTGGAACAGGGATCCCCGCTCTTGGGGATCTGTCCTCCTGATAAGCTCCAATATGTGCGGAAAGTTATCCAGAGGATCCATGCGGAGTGGGAGAAATAGGAGTCGCCGGTATTAAAAGTGTCCTGTTTGCCCTTCAGTTTCTGACCATAATTCCCCTGGCTCCTGGTTTGTCATTCAAAGATTCGGAGCTGAAGGCATCTCTTGCATTCTTTCCATCAGTCGGCTTGTTACTCGGTGGTTTGGTTGCGGGCTTTGACTGGGCAGCAAAAGATCTATGGCCTCCGTCTGTTGTGGGTGCGATGGATGTGGCCTGGCTGGCCTTTCTTACCAGGGGATTGCATCTGGATGGCCTGACTGACACGTCCGACGCCATAGGAAGCGGGGCAGAACCTGAAAAGGCCTTGAGTATCATGAAGGACAGCCACAGCGGTGCCCTGGGAATCCTGGTCCTTGTACTCGTATTGATACTTAAGGCATCGGCCCTTGCGGTTTTGTCCGGCAGGGGGGCCTGGGAGGCGGTATTGCTGTGCCCTTGCCTTTCCCGTTGGGCACTGAATGTCATGGCATCCTTTTCAATCTATGCCCGGCCCGGGGGAGGTCTTGGCGAGGCATTTGTGGGGCCCGGCACCAGGTGGACCCTGGCCCTGGCTGGTCCGACGGCCCTCGGGGCCGCATGGTTTATCTGGGGACTATGGGGCATCTGGCTCTTTGCCGGAGTAGTAGCCTGGAGTCTGCTGGCATCTTTATGGTTCAGGATGAGGCTTGGAGGCGTGACAGGAGATGTGCTGGGAGGACACTTAGAGGTATCCGAGACCTTGCTGTTTCTTGGTGCGGCAGCGGTTTGCAGAATTAATTTCTAATAGCCGTTCACGGCTTGAAATCGGAAATTGGGGCAAGTGGAACAAAAAAATTCAGAATACCGTGGGCTATCAGATAATGCGATCATCTGAAACAGTACAAAGGCATAACATAAAACCCAAATTTCCAATTTCAAAATAGACTCAATGAAAAAACCCGCTCGAATTATACTCTTAAGACATGGAGAGGTAGAAAATGCAGGGAGCGTATTCTACAGTCAGCAAGACATACACCTTTCAGAGCGTGGCAGAAAGCAGAGCCTCGTCCTGGCGGATAGACTAAAAGACATCCCGCTCAGCATGATTTTCAGCAGCGATCTCAGCCGCTGTCTCTTTCTGGCAAAAGCAATTGCCGGAAAAAGGGGCCTTGCAGTGGAGGCCAGGTCAGAGTTAAGGGAAGCGGATTTTGGCCTCTGGTCCGGTCTTGGCTGGGATGCCGTGGAAGCAGGATATCCCGGTGCCATTTTAGAATACATGAAAAAACCGGAGTCTTACAGACCACCGCAGGGAGAGAATCTGGCAGAAGTCGCTTTACGCGTTTGGCGTGTCATAGGCGAGGTTCTCAAGGAATATAAAGAAAAAACCGTGGCAATAGTAAGTCATGGCGGTGTGAACAGGGTCTTGATTGCAAAAGCGATAGGCCTTTCGTTAAACAACATATTCTTCCTTGAGCAGGACTTCGCTTGCGTCAACGTCCTGGATTTTTACCAGGACGGTCCGGTGACCTTACGTTTACTGAACTGGTCAGCAGATAAGGGAATCACAAGACTTCCGGGATCTTCAGGCTGAGCCTTTCTTCTCAAGCGAGGCCTTATCCAGGTCTATGATATTACTATTGCCGGGGTAATCCATGATTACATAGCGAGTCACATTGC
>Ga0190316_1000044_pt1 | contig 30241 bp, 60 predicted proteins | sample 48701112_MG_FD_161663 | JGI IMG/M metagenome (GOLD analysis project Ga0190316, IMG submission 161663) | Hydrothermal vent sediment bacterial communities from Southern Trench, Guaymas Basin, Mexico - 4870-11-1-2_MG | ecosystem: Environmental > Aquatic > Marine > Hydrothermal vents > Sediment ... | reverse complement strand
TATAAGCACTCTCCTTATAAAGTGAACCTTGTTGCCTTCTGGCAAGTCAACCGGATTGTCCAAAAGCTTCATGGGAATGTATCTCAAGCCAAAAGCGGAGTAAAACTGCCTCAGCAAGCCCTCTTCCAGTATATCTTCTTGAGGCTTTATTAGCCTGTAGCACATGGAGTGAAAAGTCATTGATCTGATGTTCGTTCTTTTCATTAGGCTGTTAGCCATTTCGTTGGTAAAGGTGAAAGCAACCCACTCATAGTCTTTCATTTGCTCTGCAAGCTCAATGCTTTTCTGCGTTTTCCTAGAGCCAGCAACACCGCTAATTGCTATTATTTTTCTCACCAAGAGACTCCACCTCCTTTTCTATAATGTCTGGCACGTATTCTTCAACAATCTCTTCTTCTGAAGGTGTTGGCAAACTGTCGAACGAAAAATCTGGGAAGAATCTCCTTATGTAGGATTCTAGAGAAGCTCTATCAAAAACTCTCACGTAAGAGCCCAAAAGGCTCATAGTTTCTTTTTGTATTATCCCCACTTTTTCAAAAAATTTTGAAACTTTGGATGTGATTCCCATAATTCTTTTAATTCTTTTTTCAACATCGCTTGAAATGTAAACCCTGTTTCCCTTGACGTAAAGGTAGTTTATCGGATTTTCTTTTATTTTGGAGATGGAGTCAACCCTCTTAAATGACTTAATTTCGTTTATCCAGTAGGTTATAAACTCAAGGGCTTCATCGTCTTTCTGCGTTTCGCTTAGGTATTCCAAATATCTTAGTATGTTGGAAATTTCCTCGGGGCTAACATCTATCCTAATGCCGGCTTCCTTAAATGCGCTGTACACTTTTCTCTCGTTTTTTGGAACTATAACAACCTTGCTGCCCTCAAACAAAACTTCAAAATAATTACCCTTTTTAACTGCCCTTATCAAGCCTTTTGAAAACAATTTTTTCCAGTCTAGGAGTATATCGTCTTCATTCCTCACCAAAATTTCCAAGCTCTCCATCATTTCTTTCATCTCATCGATTTCAAACTTCTTTATAGCTTCGTCAAAATCCTTTGTTATAAAAACAACATACTTCAATCCCCTTGGGTTTTGCCTTACGGTTGCAACCTTCTTCTTTTCAAGAACCTTACAAATATTTTCTAAGGTTTTTTCAAGATCGATGCCCCTTGAGTTCCAAAGGGAAATTGTTTCGGGAGAGAAAATGTTTAAATAGGTTAGCTTTTCCAAAAAACCCAAGTGCACTTTAAACATGAAAATAATTTCATCGTTGCTTAGTATCTTTTCCTTTATTTTTGCAGAAATATTAACATAATCGCCTATGTTTGGGGAGTTAAACATCTTCCTAACTTCAGAAAGAACCTCTTCCTTTATTTTGTCAAAGCTTTTTTTAACCTCCTCTTTAACAAGTTCTCTAATTTCATCGGGGAGGGACATAATTCAAATTTTCTAAGTTAAGTTAAATTGATTTGTTTCTAGTAAAATAGCTTTTTGCAAGTATATTATCTAAACTATGAGATTAAGCCTATAATTTCTTTTGTATCTTCTAGAGAAGAGTATTCTTCCAAAAACTTTTCCTTGCTTATTGGCAGTATTCCCTTTCTTTCAACGCCCCTCAATACAGACCTTATCCAAGACTTGGATATGTTTGAGCGCCTAAGCTTTTGACATTCTTCAACCCACTTTTCAATTATCTCATAAGCTTCTTCTAAAGAAAGCTTTTTAACGGTTATTAGGTATGGAGCAATTATTTTCCAAATTGCTATTTTTCTTCCGTCAGATATTGGGGTTGACAAAACCTTTTCTATCCAATTTATTTTCTTTTTTCTAACCCTTCTCTTTAGCTTTGCGTAGGTGTCGGCAAATATGTCTAGCTTTAAAATGTCTGGAATGTCCCTTTGCTTAGCCAACCTGTACAAGTGGATTATTTTCTTGTGTCCAAACTCTTTTTTAAACTCTTTTAACAACTCGTTGAAATCAATCTTTTCTTTCCTCAGCAGCTTCTTCAATTGGGCAGAAAGCTTTAGACCCAATTCCGGATAAACGTCATATATTCTTCTGGCTATTAGCTTCAATCTAACCAGATCCATAAGAGAATTTGCTTTCTTAAACTGCTCTACAACATCTTTCTGGTTTTCAAGTATGAAGTTCCACTTTTTTGCTTTTATTGCGGTTTCTATTTGCCAAATGTCTATTTGCTTTGGAAGCTTGGACTTTAAGTATCTTGCAGAGTGCGTGGTGAAGTCTGGGACTAAAATTTTGGTCAAGACCGGCTCTCTTTTGTTGTTTATAGTTCCGATTAGCCTGGGGCACCTAGCAATATCTTTAGCCTGTATGTCTATCTTGTATTTTTTGAAATTTTGCAGAAATAATAGTATCAATCTCTCCGAAATTTCCAGCCATTCATCTTGATCCAAAAGCTCGTCTGTTTTGAAGTAAATGTGGAGGCCATGACCAGAATCGCAAATTAGAGAAGGGGTAAATCCCATTTCTTGAAGCTTGGTGTATATTTTGTGGTAATCACTCTTCGCTTCTTCGCTGTCTATATCTATGAAAAAGTTATTTCCAAATTCCACCGCTTCAGCGCTGCCACTCTTTTCTTTTCTAGCGTTTAGTGAAACATAAACGTCTTTGTCCAAAAGAAACTTTTCTTTTCTCTTAAGCCACTCTACCATTTCTTCGCAGCTTTTAAAAAACTCTCTTGCAACAACCTTTCCCTTTATGGCCCTTATTTCAAAATACCCCTTTTGGCCTTCAGTCAAAAATTCGAGAAATTGTGAAATTTCCTTCCAATTAAAATTTAAATGTTTAGATTTCATCAATTAATTATGGAAATAGAAATACTTAAATCATTTTTTCAAAAAGAAAAGCTTAGCCCTTCTCACCTCGAAAAGCTTAAAAAGATTGGAATAAAAAGCGTTGAGCAATTGATAGCTTTGGGAAAAGAAAATCTGGTCTTTTTGCTTGGGGTTAGCGAAGAAACAGCAGAGAGGATTTTGAAAGCTGGGTGGAAAGCATACAAGCCAGTCTTCAAAACGGCCATAGAAATGAGGGAAGAAGAGGAAAAAATTGGGAGGATGGAAACCCCAATTCAAAGGCTGAACGAAGTTTTGGGCGGCGGCTTTGAGTATGGGAGCCTGGTAGAACTTTATGGACCTTTTGCAAGCGGCAAGTCGCAATACCTTTTTACCCAATCCGTGTTGGAGGCTGGAAAAGGAAATTTTGTTATTTTTATAGACACTGAAGGGACTTTTAGGTACGAAAGGATAAGGCAGATTGCTGAAGCTAGGGGAATAGGAGAAAATTCTCTTTCTAGCATACTGGTTAAAAAGGCAGCTTCTTCAAGCGAGCTTATACTCATAATTCACCACTTACTTAGCTTGATACCAAAAATGAAGGAAGAGGGGAAAAGCATAAGCTTGATTGCTATAGATTCGATAATGAATGTTTTTAGGTCGGACTACGTGGGAATTTCAGAGCTGGCAACAAGGCAGCAAAAGCTTAATTGGTGTTTGAGAACTTTGCTCAACATAGCAAGAGCCAACGATTTGGTTGTTGTTTATTCTAACCAAGTCGTTGGATCTCCAAGCTCTCCAATAGGGTGGATAGCAGCAGGCGGCCATGTTATGGCTCATATGTCAACCATAAGAATAAGTTTGCACAGGAGGGGAAGCAAGAGAATGATGAGAATAGAGGACGCACCCCACTTGCCAAAATATGAAATTTGGTTTAAAATAACGGAAAGGGGAGTGGAAGACGCTTAATCCAAAATTTCAGCATATCCAAACTTTTCCATAAACTCTGCTGTCTCTTCATCCACTATGCAAATGTCGCCCTTCTTTTTTGCTGGGTGGACTTTCATATCTAAGCTTACCCACTCGTCTGGCAAGTCTATCAAAAGCTTTATTTTCCTAGCTTTTGTAAACTTTAGCAGGTTCATATTAGGCTTTTCAGCTGCTTTTCAGAAACTTCGTGGCTGGCCTCTTCAAACGCTATCATAACCTTGTTAATAACTTCTTCCCAAACTTCAGTAGCCGGCTTCTTTTCCAATGCTTCCTTAATTTCTTTTTTCAAATCGCTTTCCCACATTCAAACTTCCTCCAGCTTTGCCTTTTTGCTTTCCTCCAAAAACTTTAAAATTTCCTTTCTCAATTCCCTAACGTCCTTTTGAACGTCGTGCAAGTATGATATAATTTTTTCGTCATTCATACTCAAGCTCAGCAAATGGGTCAAGGGTATCTGCATTAATAACTTGGATTTTATGCTCAATTGGAACAAACATAAAATCCAGCAAATAAAAGACTTGTAGCGGAAGCTTTTCCATATCTCCGACAAAGTAAATTTTTATCTTCTTTTTTCTGCAAATTTCAATCAAGCTGTTTACTTCCAACTTTTCAAACTCGGATTCTGGAACTATTGCTATGCAATTTTCAAAGTTCTCAAGATCTTCCAACTTATTTATTCTAACAACCTTTCTTCCTTTCCTTTCATTCCTTTTAACAATTGTTTCTACTATCGCTTTTCTAAATGTTTCCGGGCCATCAATAACAACCCAGGTGAAGTCTTTTTTCAAGAAAATTCTCTTTAGCTTTTCTGTGACCCATTTAGATCCAATTTTCTTAAGTTTTTTCCTAAGCTCTAGGCTATTATCATAAACAATTACCTTTATATTTTCATTCATAGCCCAACCACCTTAAGCTTTTCCTTTATTGCTTCTAGCCTATCCCTCAAAGGAATCAATTCCTTAGAATTTGGATTTGTTTCCATCTCTTCTTCCAAATACTGCTCAACAGCGAGCACGTGCTTTTTTATGCATTCTGGGCACGGAAATTTTGCTAAGTGGTCTTCCAAAGCTATCAAATTCTTTGCAGCCTCTTTTAGGTGAAATTCTGTATATGGGCCGGCTTTCATGCTACCTCAACAACTTTGGCTCTTTTTTCCTCAATTTCACTAGCCAGCTCAATAGCTTCGTCAAGCTTTTCCAACCCATCCGCTATATCTTTTCTAGCTTCAAGAAGCTTCTCCACCAAAGCCATCTACCCAATCCTCCAGCTTTCTAAGCCTTATTTTTATAACCTCCAGGGAGTTTATTAGGGGCAAAGTTATGTCCGTTGTCACAAACCCCCTAATTTTTCTTTCTCTGTACTTCTTAATATAATTTTGCAGGTAGGTAACAAATTTTGCTGTTTCCCTTATGTACTTTTTTACTTTTTCTCTGTCCATACCATCTCAATTTTAACTTTTATTCCGTTTGATTTAAAGTATTCTTCCAAAGCTTTTTTCGATTTTCTAAGCGCCAGTTTGACAAGAAATTTTGGCAGCGAGTCTATTGGTGAAAGAATATAAAAATCTATACAATCCTTTTCTCTTTTGTAAAAATAAGTCATGGGAAGTTGTGGAGAGCTTTTTTGAAGCTGATTCTCCATTTCTTGCACAAATTTCTCTATAAGCTTTTCTGCTTTGTCAAGTTCTTTTGTCTTTATTCGGAATATCATAATTAAATTTAAATACTTTTATTTATATAAAAATGTTTATGATTGCAGACAGGATAAGCTATGCAATATTGAAAGAAATTGGGATTGAAAAATGCAAAAACGTTTCCGCAATATTTAAGAAAACCGAATACAGCTATGCGACCATACTCAAGAAAGTGAGAAAAATGGAGAAAATGGGATTGGTTGAAATGAAGAAAAACGGGAGGAATTATGAACTGAAACTAACCGATAAAGGAAAGAAAGCTTTGGACTATTTGGCTTTCTTAATGGGTGAAAAGGAATGAAAAAGGAGATAATGTTTTACTTAAAATTGGTTGTTTCTTGGGTCTTGGTAGCCATAGGAGCAATAGACATTTACATTTCGGTGATAGGATTGTTTCCGAGTGCATCCCCACTACTCTTCCTCAGCGGGCTTGCTTGCTTGTTTGCTGGGTCAGTAATACTTAAGGAGAGCGTGTATGGATAATGGCTTTGCCAGAATCAATAGTTGCGGCAATAAAAAACGCATTGAAGAGAGTTAGAATTGCAAGACCTTATTTAATACCTTTCATTTACATTTATTCTTACATAAACTACAAGCCACAATACGTTTCTGTTTATGTTAGGAAAGATACTGGAAAAGTAATAGGAACTATTCATTCGCTGAGGAAATATTTTCCAATCTCTCAGAAAAAAGGGACACCGAAGGAAATTTATGCTCTTATAAAAAAGGGACTTATTGAAAGAAGGTCTATAGAAGCCCCCAGGGTTTTGGAAATTCACTTCGAGTCTAGGGTTATTTTGAGCGAAAGGGATATAGAAAGGATGATGGAAATGCTTCCCAAGGCAGTTGAGTACATAACAAGGGGACTTCCAGTTAATGAGAAGGGGGACACTTATGGCTTCATTTATGATCAAGAAAAAGCTTTGACAAGCTATGGGGGAAAAGTAATTCCAGTAAACATTGCTGAGAGAAACCCAAAAACTGGAAGGCCAGAAGCTTGGGAGTTTTTTTGGCACAAAAAGAGGCCGAGCGACAAGTGGGTTTCTGCAAAATACGAAATTTATGATTATACTTATGAAGAGGGGGTTTTGAGGGCTTCGATTCCTCCATACCCAAGAAAGTGGGTTTTGCTCCCAAATAGGTGGTGGTATTTTAGCCCCATGCAACTAGCAACCTATATGCTTTCAAAGCATCCCTTCGGAAGAATGGCCCTGAGAATTAGCGCAAGAAGAGCTATTAGAGAAAGAGCGTTCTTAAGAGCTTTGCTTGAGAGGTCAATACTATGAAGACCATATTTTTCTTTAAAGAAGAAATTTTAAGCGACATTAAAAAGGTTTGTGAGGACATTTTTGAAAAGGACAAAACCTTTAATTTTAAGATCTTTAAGAAAGATAATTGGGTTTTGGTGATAGAGAGCAAAACAAGGGACGAAGCGTTTAAAAGAGGGATGTGGTTTTTGAAAAAAGCTTTGAAAGGGAAGGAAGACAAAATAATAAAGGTGGGAAAGTGGTATTTCGTGGTGAAGAAATAAAAAAGGCTTTGGAAAAAAAGGTTGACTACATAGGAATAGATATAGATGGGGGAAACGTAACAAAGCTTTTGAGAGTTTATTTTGCTGCAAAGAAGTTCTTTCCAAAGTCGAAAATAGAAGTTTATGTTAGCTCGTCAAAGGCTGGATTTCACATTATTATTTGGAAAAAGGTTAGCGTTTTGGAAAACTTTTATTGGAGGGCTATGCTTGGGGACGACAACATAAGAATTTCATTAAATTTGAAAAAGCTCTTTGCCAACCCAAGCGAAAATTATAACGATGTATTGTTTCAGGTGAAAAAAGGAAAAAGGAGGGTAAAAATAGACATTGAAAAAATTTTGAAAAAGCACAAGGAAGATGTGAAAAAGTATGTTGAAAAAAGGAGGTGGGAAGACTTAATTAGGCTTGCGGACATGATAAGAGGGGAAATTCCTTTGGTTAGAAAGTGGATAACATGCATTCCCTTTAATGAAAAAGACTTTTTGAATGTTGAGGCATTTTGCGAAAACTCGGGCCTAGAGTATTCTATATTTCAATCATATTATCCAGATTCAGACTACCTGCTTGTTGTCTTTTCAGAAAGCGTTAAGAAGGCGAAGAGGGTTGGGAAGTTTTTTGAAAGCAGACTTGGGCTTAGCTATTGGATAAAGCTGGTGTATTAGAGTATACTTAAAATTTTAAATATATATGATGCTTTATATATATTGTGGAAGATTTATCAAGGAACGCAAAGGCAATAATTTTGGAAGCCTATAGGAAAGGCGGGAGGATTTCCAGCAAATCGCAAAAAATAATACCGAGCTTAAGCTTTTATGTTCTTATAAAGGATTTGCATAAGATGGGAATTTTTGAAGTCGATGGAAATCCAAAAGGTGGGGAAGAGAAATTTTGGAAGCTTACTGAAAAGGGGAGGAAGATTGCAAAGCATTTGAAAGAAATAAGGAGGCTGCTTCATGGGGAAGAAAAAGAAGGATAAGGTAAACATAGAAATTGATGAAGATTTGCCAGAAGAAATGAAAGTTGAGGACAAAGAGGAAATGGAGGAATTTCCAGAAGAGGTGGAAGAAATAATTAACAAGCTGCCTAGTGTTGAAAGCCCAGAAAAGCTGGCAAAGCCGAATGAGGTTGAGGTGGGAATGCCCCAAATGCCAGAGCTTCAAATGGCAACTTTGGGAGAAAAAGAAGATGTTTTTGGGCCGGAAGAAGCGATTGCAAAAGCAGTAAGCCAATTGACAAAGTTTGACAAGATAGACTTGCTTACAGAGCTAACTGAAGAGGAAATAAAGGACATAACTATTGCAACGCTAGTTGGAAACTTTATTTACAAGGAAACGGGAAACCAAATTTTGCTCACTTTGTGCGATACTTATAAAGTTTTGAAGGTTAGCCTTGATAGAAAAGGAAGAACTGAAATAGTTGGGCTTGGAACCTTTATGGGATTTGGAGAAAGCGTTGGTGGTAAGAAAGGAAAGATGGGAGGTGTTTTGCCTGGCGCTTAAAAACAAAAAGAAAATTTCAAAAGAAGTGATTAAAAAAATTGCTAAATTGAAAGAAAAAATGAGAAAAAGCTCGAGTGAAAAAGAAAGCGCAATTAAAAAAACTGAAGTTACTTTTACGGGCCTCGAGGGTAGGAAGGCTGTTGTGCTTTTTGAAAACAGCGACGGGATTTTCACCATGCATAAGGTAACCGTTAAAAATGGGGAAGTTAATGTTGGGAAATTGGCATGGTATGTGGGGGAATTTCCCCCTTTTGGATGGATTAAAACCATGTTTGGTTATACACCCTTTTGGATAGTTAACTATAGGTCTGCATTGCCAATTATGAGAAAAGACGTTGTTGATCCATCAGAGTTTTCAAAAATAACTCCACAAATGCTCGGAACTATACTAGAGCTGAAAATACTCCACTTTTTGCTAAAGAGAATTAGGAAATTGCCAGGAACGACAGGGGATTATACTTCATTCCTCATTGCATTGTTTGGGGGAATGATTTTGATGTATTTGCTAATTCACTTTGGAATTATTACGGTTTAGGTGGTGCGATGAAGAAGGAAGAAAGTGGGGTGGAAGAAGCTCCGAAAAATGTTTGGGATTTGTTAGGCAGTCTTCCGGACGTAGATGAAATGCTTGCTGAAGTTGCTAAGGCTAAAAAAGGAAAGGAGGGGGAAGTATTGTGATATGGGAAAAATTGGATGAGAAAAAGGATAAAAAGGATGAAGAGAAGGAAAAGGGAAAAACGTTTTTCGACTTGCTGCTTGAATATGTGACAGCGAAGAAAAAGAAGACTGGAGAGGTAATATGACGGGCGAAACAGAAGAAATCACTGGGGAGAACATGGAAGTGCAGAAGGAAGAGGAAAGTAAGAAAAAGAAGTTTGAAACGGGAACCATATTTGATGACATATTTGAAATGCTGAGAAGGAAGAAAGAAGTAGACTTGTACGACGAAATTTTACCAGGATAGCCCCAGCGGGGTGGTAGCATGGCAATAATGGCAATAATTGGGGAGCTGGGGAGCGGAAAAACTTTGTCATTAACCTACCTAGCGTGGAGGAATTGGTACTACAAGAGAAAGAAAATTTATGCAAACTACACTCTATACGGCATACCTTATGTTAGAATAAAAAAGGTTTCTGATTTGGAAAAAATAAGGGATGGGTTTTTGGCTTACGATGAGATGTTCGTTGATTTGGAAGCGACCGCTTCAAGAAGTTTAAAAAACAGAATAATTTTTAACATACTTAGGAAATCGAGAAAGAGAAACTACTCTCTAGTTTTTACTGCTCAGGTTTTGAACACGGTGGATTCTAGGATAAGGAAAATTCTCGACTTTGTTGCTTATCCAATTTTAAACCCCAGAAAGACTGTGTGCAAGCTTTTAATCTTTAACGGGCCCAAGCCGACAATTTTGCTTAGAACCATATACTTTAGGACGGCCCCAATTTTTAGGATGTACAAGACTGAGGAAGAAGTTTCTGAGCTTTTGGACGACGTTACTGGAATTAAGAAAAGAAAGTAATATTAAAAAATTTTAAATACTGATTTATAAAGTCCTTTTTTGTAAATTCAATTACCATGAAAGGCCAAATAGAAGAGTTCGTATCCGCATTCATAACTGGAATCATAGGAATGGTAATTGGTATAAACTTGGTTCCAACAGTCCAGTCAGCTGTTGAGCAAGCATCTCAGGCAACACCACAATATGCTGGACTTTACAACATATTAACCCTCTTAGTGGTCTTCAGCATAATTACCTTTGGTGCAAAGTTCTTCCTCAAGAAATAGCAGCTATAGCAGAATAGCAGAAATTCAGCAACCCTAACCTTTATCTACTTTCTTTTTTCTATTTTTTAGTATGGGGCTCTACAACATTTTGATAAAAGCATTTTTAACACCTTTTATTTTGTATGCGGGCGCTCTCATTTACGGCAAAATTTCAGAAATAATTCCATACCAGTATTCCATATACTTTACTCTTGGGTTTTTGGTGACAGTAATATTTTCGGTAGTTAGGATTTTAACCTACGACTTCGAGAAGCTTTGATTTGGCCGACTTAACCCTCTCAAGAGATACTTGGATGGCTCTTTCTTTAGGGACTATTTTACTCAATACGTTTTCCCAAAACTCTGCTAGAAGAAGAACCTTGTTCTTCATAAAGGGGGTATCTAAAACAACCATAGCGTCAACCAGATCCTTAAATGCGGAAGCGATTAAGCCCTTTTCTTTTTCGTAAGGCAGCTTTCCAAATAAGCTTTTTGGAAAAACTTCAGCAATCGCCATCTTCCTCACCCGCTACGGGTATCCCAACTTTTTTAAATATTCTGCTCGCTACGCTCATACTACCTCACTCAAATTTTTTAAAGCTTTTAAAATTAAAGATTTTACGGTTTCTCTGTCCAAAAGGACGTATGGAGTATATATTCTTGAGTAAGCCGCCTCCAAAGCGTTGTAAGCTTCTTCAAGCTTTTTTATTTCTTCCTCTTTTGGCAGCTTTCCAAAATACGTTTCAAATTTTTGCTCTTGCATTCATTTCACCCAAAATAAATTTTCTATTTCTTTCTATTAAAAACTCTGCATCTGCATCGTCTATCAAAAAATAAAGAGTTCCATCTTTTACCCAAACGCTCTTTGCCCTTTCCAAAAGAAAAATTAGGGTGTAGATGAAAACCAGTGCAAAGGCAAAAGCGCTGGGCTTGCGCATAATTATGTTTTGAAAAACGGGCTTAAAAACCATTACTTAAGAGAAAATAAAAATATTTTATTTTATAAATTCAATAAAAAATTATGAAAAAGCTTTTGCTGATAACTCTGTTTTTTCTATTAATTATTCCTTCAGTTCAGGCTTTTTGGGGATACCACAACGAATGTGTTTTGAAAGGTGATAGTTGGAAATGTGTTAGAGTGAAAGGTTATGGGGTTGATGAATGCGCTAGCGATTTGGATTGTAATTTGTTTTCAATAAGTAAAATTTATAGGAGGACTGAAGACATATATGCAAGAATAAGAAATGTGTACGGTCAGGTTAAGAAGACTATTAACGTATTCGGAACAGAATACATACCAAACGAGCAAGGGAGGGTTTATTTGCAGCTGCTTGAAAATCAGGAACCAGTAAACAATGCTTTGTGCTTGATAGATATATTCAGCCCAAACTTGACTCAAATATTTGATGATGCCGCCATGACCTATCTAAACGGAAGCGAGGGCCTTTACTATTTTGATATGAAAATTCCAATGGAGCCCGGAGTGTATATGCTGACTGCAAAGTGCTTGTACATATTAGACCACACACTAAATCATGCTGGAGATTTTAGGCTAACTAACGGATATGTTTCTGGTGGAAGCTACGAAGACACTTGGGAATACGATGGGGCCTCTCATTCAATAGACGAAAACTTGGTTGATAGGTTAAGCGCTACCTACTATTTTTATAACGTTAGTGTTCCTTACAACATAAGCAAGCTATGCATAATTTGGAGGGGCAGCTGGGACGATACTGGTGAAAGCGTTAGGATATATTTGAGAAACTTTGAAACTGGTTCTTGGGACGAGCTTCCAAACAGAATATACTACTATACCACTATGGTTTCCAACTGCGTGGACAATCCAACCTCGTACATAAATGATGGTGAGGTTAGGGTTAGGTTTTGGGACACTAGTTTAAATTGGAGAGGAGGGACGCTTAGCACTGATCTGCTAGAAGTTCAAGCATTTTACACTAGGTTTGGGCAAATTGAAATAATTAGGGGTGGTGGAGAAATACATGTGAGAGATATAGCTAACCAAAATGTAGTTGAAGGAATGGTTTCAGAAAGACTTATTCACAATCACGATTATTGCCTTGACAACAAAACCCACGTTAAAGAGCTTTTGATTGAGAAGTGCTTTGATAGCATATGCTACAACACAACTCAAAAAATAGTTGAGGTTTGCGATTACGGATGCAATGTGCAAATTGGAGAGTGCTATCCACCCCCATACAAAAGGCTGGGAATAGTTATTGCAATAATTGCTGCTATTGTAATAATAGTTTATTTGATAAGGAGGTTTGTATGGTGAAGGGGGTTACTCCAGCTCACGAAGCCGTGCTTTTGCTGCTTTTGGGCATAGCGTTTTCTCTTTTGGTTTTCAACCTAAACCTTTATCCATATGAAAAGCTGATTTTGTTCGGGGTTGCGCTAATAATTTTCACCATATTTTTTTCGTCGGCTTTGAGAGCATGAGGGGGAACTCCTTTGAAACCATAAAAAAGGATATAGAGGTCCTTTTCAAAATTTTTGTATCCTTTAATAGAAAAACACCTACCTACAAGATAGCCAAGAAAATTTTTGGAGTTGAAGATTATTATGAAATTAAGAAGTGCGAGGGCTATTTGAAAAGGCTTTTTGAGAGGTGGGCAAAAGAGGGAATTGTGTATAAGGAAACTGTGGATGGGGTTTCTTACTATTCTATTGATCCTACTAAAATAATCATTGGAAAGGCAAAAGTTGAAATGAAGGTTGGGAAAAAGAAGGAAGTTGTGAAAATAGACAAGTGTGTTGGGCTTAGGACAAATTCTGGATGGGTAATTTTTGAATGGAAACAAAATGTTGGGTAAACTTATTGTTTGGAAAAGATATATTAAAGGCTATAAATAACTTTTAATAGGTGTAAGCATGGCAAAAAAAGTTGTAACCTATACTCATTGGAAAACTGGCGAGCCAATTGAAGTAGTAAAATACTATACTGACAGGAAAGTTGCACCAATTGAAACTAGAGGAAGAGTGAAGCAAACAGCGTTTGACAACAGAGTATACTACAAGCCTTCTTTGAGAAAGCCAGTTATAAGAAGAAAAGGAGTAACAAGAAGGTCTGCCAACGTTATTGATATAAACAAGCAATTAGAGGCTTTGAGAGACTCACCAGAGCACCCAAGCAGAGTCTGTGGTGGACTTCCTTGGGACGAGAGAATTAGGTGCTTAAAAGCAAAGATGAAGGAAACCATTCATCCAGTTGTTGCTGGTTAAACCCAGTAAATACCGCCAATACCTTTTTAACCTACTTTTTCTTATTTTTTATTGGGTGGTATAGTGCCCGCAATAACAGTTCATTTGCCAAGAGTTGAATGGAAGCCCGAAAAGGTTGTTAGGTACATTGAAATGTGCAGGGAAGACGAAGGAATACCTATGTTTTTCACAAGATTTGCAAAAGTGCCTTTTAGGGAAGATGGAAACCCCGCAATTATGGCCAAGTGCTGGGGAGGAAGAGGCGGAGTGGGATCGGTATATTTTGTAAACGTTCCGGAAGACGTTTGGAAAGAAATTGACGAGCTTAAAAGAGATTGGGAACATTTGATTTTAAAATACGCCCCGGAAAAATTGGAAAAGCTTAAGGTTGTTAAACCACCCGAAGTTTGGACGTTTAAGCTGGCTGAACTATTATGAAAGGAAAAACTATTTATGAAATATTGAGGGAAGCATATCGCAAAGACCCAAGGTTTTTGGAAAAGCTGTTGAAGAAAAGGTATGGATACGCCGGCACATTGATTTGGTATTGCCTAAAAACTTCTGCATCAATGCCCATACAAAAAGAAGTGGATCTCAAAAGGGCCAGCTATATGTTTGAGAAGTGCTTCGGGGTTAATTTGTTCACTGCTTTGAATGGGGTTAGGGAAAAGAAAATGGATCCAGTTATTTTGAAAAATTTTAGCGATTTTGTGAACGACGCCCCGATGATCGACTACATAATTGCAATGAGCGCCCCGCTGAAGAAGAAAATGCTTGCGGAGGTGCTTTGATGGCGACCATAGAGCCGCCAGAAGATTGGGAAATAGAGTTTGTTGAATACCACTTGCTTGGAACCCCGCAAATTTCCTACATAGTACACCACCTAAACAGGTTTTATGGTATGAACACCAGTGCAAGGGAAGTTAAAAAAATTCTTGAAAAGTTTGTTGGTTGTGGAATGTTTCCCCTTGAATTTAGCGAGAGGGAGCTTAAAATTTTGGAAATCATAAGGAGAGACTTTATTGGGTAATTGCTTAAAAAATTTATAAATCAAAATATATAAACAAATTATGAGAGAAGAGATCGCCGTGCTTCTCTCCACAGCTTCAATAATTCTTGTGCTTGTCGGGCTGAGCAACATAGACGTTGCTTTTAACAGGTATCATTTGGCGTACTGGACGAGAAACAGAGAATTGCCGCTGATAAATGACAGAAGTGTTTTTGGAGACGTTCAGCCGATAGATGTGGTATACGCTAGGGGACAACTTCAGTGCACCATTGGAGTTGGGCTGGTTTTTGTCTCGATTGCTTTGCTTCTAGTAAAAAATAAAAGTGTGAAAAATAAAGTGAAATTATGAGAAAGCTTGGCATTCTGCTGGGTTTGGTAGTTGGAATTTTGGTTTTTCAAGGAGTTTCTTTCGCACAAATTGATAGGATACCGGGTATAAGGGTAATTTACAAAAACACAACATTCTCATATTCCGGGATAACCTTCGAGCATAATAATCTAGAATACTACATTTTGGGTAAAGGGTATTCTTCATACTATTCTTTTGGAATAAAAGTTGTTGCGTATAGTCCAGAGAATCAAATTGTAATAAACATTTATGATTATAACATAACCACTTTTGGTTGCTTGTCCTCATCTTATAAGTCTACATTTTCGCTCGTTAATGTAACTGATGATTATGCAGAATTTATTCTATCACTAGCAATGGATACCTCAACCGAAGTTTTTGATGTAAAATTTTATTACAATGGCACTTTTAACTACACAAAGTTCTTTGGCAACTACATATCTGGAGAGTGGCATACAAAACAACTCTCAAACATATACGAATATAATTCTGCCAGATACAAGTTTTTACCAACTCTTTATTCTTCTGATTCAATAAAAGTTTATAGGGACAACATATGGATAACTCTTTCAGTACCTTCTGTGTTTACACAGATATTTGAGGCATGGGGATTCTTTGATGCCCAAGCGCAAAAGTATTTTGTTTTTGCTATAGCGAACCACCAATCATACCCCGGATACCGTTATTTGTATGTTTTGAGATACGATTCAAACGGAAATTATGAAACGACAAAGGTTATGCTAAATACGTTTGAAGTAGCATATATGATACCTTACGTTAGGGATTTGGGAAACTATAGGCTTATACTCTATGATTATACAAACAACAGATACTTGGATTACGAGTGGGAAACTTATGAAAATGGGGATATTGCGTTTGTTAGTATGGAAACATATTATTCATACTTTATACCTAAAACACCACATCGTTATGCATATACAACTGGCTCAACTGCTCATTTTAATTCCTATGCTAATGTTAATGGCACAGGCCAACTTTTCTTTACTCTAGGATGTTCGGGGTCGGGTTGGTGCAGGCTAGACCTTGTTCGAGCGTATTGTTTAAATGGTACAGAGGTGGAAAAAACGGTGGGGTGCGCAATAAATGCGGGAGAATCTAAAAGGTTTTTCTTCGATTTTGGCTGCGCGTTTTATCAAATATACTATTCCGGTTATATGAGCGCTTCCGGTTCTCTTGTTAATGCAACAACATATATGGGGTTTGACCCTCAAGAAAATTTAGGCAGAACAAAGAAAAACATCTTTTTGTTTGAGCCAGACGTATACAATTACGGAAACACGATATTTGCTTCTTACCAGCCAAAGACATTAACCTTAGATGTGGAACCAGAAGTTGGTGATAGTGAAACACCTTTCAATATAACAGTTACCCAGCAAAATTTGGTAACCCCTTATGATTTAAGTATTTATGTAAAAACTCCACAAGACACAGATTATTGGTTATGGTTTACTGTAGAAGATTATACTGGAGATACTTATCAAACAACATTTATGGGAGGACAAGTTCTTGGGGACTACTGCTTCTATGCAATAGCAGTGGATTCGGAAGGAAGTACTGTACAGAGTAACATAGATTGCATGACCATTAATGAAACCATTTCTCCTTTATTAACTTTCAACATATCTGTATATCCAACTGTTGGAACTAGAGATACGATATTTCAGTTTAATACTACAAACATAAGCGGAGGGGTCCCCCCCTATTATGTTTACGTAACAACCAATGAAAGCGTAGACAAAATACTTGTTTGTACTCTGGATGCACCAGGAAAGTGTATTGGAACTTTCAAGCACAAGTACAGTGTTTTTGGAGTTGGATGGGCTAATGTTATAGGTCTAGTATATGACTCAAGAGGTTTTTGGACAAGGTCTTTAAACTCTGTTCCGGTATACTTCAATGTCCCAGAACCAGGGCCTCCTTTAAATGTCACTTTAACCATATCTCCAGAAACGGGAAACGATGAAACGATATTCTTGCTTTGCTTAAACATAAGTGGAGGATTACCACCATATACTGTTAATTGGTACGATAAAACTATACCGATGTGCACCAACGAGCAATATAACTTTTCAGCACCTTTTGAAATTTGTGAAAGGGTAATGTTTTATCCGGGAGATCACAGCGTTTACGCTATAGTAACGAGCAGTGACGAGCAGAGTGCAACGAGCAACACGGTTTCTGTTAGCGTGGAGTATTCGAGCGGAAGAAACTATAATGTCTGGATGGATTGTATAGGAGAGCTTGGAGAGGGAGTATATGGTGGGGTTACTTATCCAGGGCCTCCAGCACCTCCCAAATATAATCTAACCCAACCTCTGGCCGGAATAAACGTAACGCTTTTAGAACAGTCTGGATATGGTTGGGTAACCCCGTTCTTGACCCCAGCTTTTATAGCGGTTGCCGCCATACTTGGAGTTGGAGCTGCTGTTGAATACTACATTAGGAGCGGTGGTGTGGGGTTTGCCCTAACCGTTATGTCCCTAAGCCTAATTTTGTGGTACTTGGGCTTCTTCCCAGCTTCAGTAGCAGTGCTAATAACGGTTTTGTGCGGTCTGTTTTTGTGGTACTTGTTTAGCAAAATGGGGGGAGGATAATGAACATCCCCGTTCAGTTTTTGTTCGGCTACCTTGTTTTCATATTTTTCATATTTTTTGTTACTACTTACGGCGGCATTCACGTGGTGGAAAACCTTCCACCCCCACCATCGTTTCCTTCCATGCCCACATCTTTGGGCGACGTTATGAATCTCTTAGCTTTTCCCTTCAACCTTTTGGGATACTTTTACCAGTTTGTTTTTATAACTTCAACAAACTATCCTTGGATGTCCATATTTTTAATCCCAGCTGCAATTATAATTGCCCTTCTCGTAGCTATGGCTTTGATAGAAATTGGAAAGGTTATAGCGAATTTGATACCGGGATAGTTTATTAAAAAATTTTTAATATTCTTTTTTAATAATACCCCTTAAATTTTAATTATGCCCATAAAGCACATGGGAATAGAGTTTAAAACTCCCGCCGATGTTCTCGAGGAAATGGTTCCAAAGGAAAGGGTTGAAAGGGCACCGCCGATTGAAGCCAAGCCGGCTGAAGTTCCTTGGGCTTTGACAAAAGAGGACATAGAGTTGCTTAGGGAATACGTGAAGAAGGCTGCAGAAGCCATGAGAAGGGGAGCTGAAGTTGAGAAGGAAATCGTTGAAAAGGCTAAGCCGGTTTTTGAAAAAATTGCGGAATACGTGAGGAAAGTTGTTGGGAAAGAAAAGCCAAAGACTGTTAAAGAGGCTTTGGAAAGGGCTGGAATTCCGATTGCCAAGCCCGAAGTTGAGAAAGAAAGGGCGAAGAGGCTTGAAAAAGAGCTTGGGATTGAGGTGCTTTGATGGTCGAGGAAAAGGCAACGGAAGAAAAATTTAAAGAAAAAATGGAAGAAATAAGGAAAATGATAGAGGGGGGAAAGCATGCTCGTGCGGCTTGCTCTATGCTTGCCTTAGTGTCATCTACTTTTGGATCGGAAGAAACGAGATTTAAAATTATTGGAATGTTGAAGTGCCCAACCCTGAGAAAAAAGCTCGAGGAGGAGTTATGATGGAAAATAAGGAGCTGGCTGAAAGAAAAATAGTTGAAAAGGCAAAGGAGCTCGGAATACCGGAAGAAAGCGTTAAGAAGGTTTTGGAAGAAATAAAGAAGGCCAAGAGGAAAATAAGGGGAGTTTGGGGGCTAAGAGGATGGATGTGGATAGCGACGGGCCAGCCTTCCAAATATATTTGGGAAGGATGGGTAATATCACCTTTTGCCCCAAAGGGAGAGTTTGGGAGCTGGTACGTGTGGGAGCCCAAGGAAGTTGGGGCTGAAGAGATTGTTAAGCCAGTTTATCGATACAAGCTTACTCCAGAGGACATAGAAAGGATGAAGGAAAAGCTTAGGGGGATGCTATGAGCGAAGATATAAACCAAATGATATTGGAATACATAGAGCAAACTGGGCTTTATCCAACTATTTTGGCAAAAGCTTTGAAAGATTTGGAGGAATGTAGAAAAGAGTTAAATAAATTAAGAGCAAAGTTGAAAGAAGAGGTGGTTTGATGGGAAAAATATATGTGCTTGAAAAAAGCAAGTATTGGCACGAAATAGACGAAAAGGATTTGTCAAAGTGGATTCAAGATGGGAGCATAACCGAAGGGGATTTGGTAGTATATCCAAAAAAGGTTTTTGTTGCAAAAGAGCAAAAAGTTGTTAAGCTGGAGGAAGTGATGTAATGCTTGAAAAGCTGAAAAGGTGGGTTGGATTGGTAGCCGATGAGAGAAAAATAGAGCATGAAATAAAGTATCACGGATTGCCAAGCGAGGAATTGAAAAAAGCTAGGGAAGAAGAGTGGAGGGCGTGGAAAGATCTTGAGAAAGAGATTGAGCCCATTAGCGACCTTCTAAGGTTAAAGGGATTGATCAAGGCAAAGCTGAAAGAAATATTGGAATAATATAAACAATTTTATAATATATTTTTTTAATAACTAGTTGGCAAGTGTAAATTATGAAAGTTTGGCAAGCGTTGTTTTTCTTCCTTTTGTTTTTGTCATTGGCTAGAGTGGGCTTAGCAGCAACTCCAATTACGGATTGCACAGATATAACAAGTTCGGGAGAGTACTACTTAGTAAATGATATAGTTGTGAACAATCCTTATTGTTTTGCGATTTCTGATGGTATAACAAACGTCAGTATTGACATGATGGGTCACAAAATAACTATTAACTACAATGGAGCATCGTTGTTCTACATGAATACAGATTTTCCGATCAATGTTACTCTTATGAATGGCACTCTTGATACTACTAAAACCGTAAACACGTTCAACATAATGAGTGATTTGGTGATGTTTAAGTTAAAGGATATAGATTTTGTGGGTGACTTAGGTGCTTACAAATTTACTACTAGTACAAACGCAAACAATTTGGAATCCGCATATTGGGTCTATTTAGAATTCTTAGGTGGGGCATCAAATGTTAGTGCTACTGGAGAGTTTTTAATCAAGACGTATAACCTAACTCGTATATTTGATTCAGATGTTAGACGAATAGAAATACATCAAAAAACATATGTGTATAATACAAAAACAGAAGAAATGAATATTGATGGAGAATTTCATATTTATGATAGTGAAATAGAGAGAGAATTACGGTTTGGTGATAAATCCTATTACTTAAGTTCATCAGAGATAGTAAATACTAGTTATTGCTCAATACCCATAGATGTTTATGAAAATACTTCGGTTGATATCTCTAGCGATTTTTCAATGATTTTTTCAAAAAATTCTGATTTAAATATAATTGGTTCACATCAGCCTCCAGACCCCTTTGAGTGTTATGGCATTGGCGTTGTTGGATATAATAGTAACATAACTGCGGAAACTTTAGAAATGGTTAGCGTTGTTTTGGATAAAAGCAACTTTAATGTTTCAGATATAAATCCAGACCTAATTGTTTGTAATGATAGTACAATTTATTCGGATTATATGTATAGTGGAATAATTTATCTAGACGAATGTTATATGAATATAGAAAGTTCGGTTGAGTTGCATCTTTCTGGAAGAGTAAGAGATTCGGTAGCCGAAATTGTCCCTCCCATTTGGTTTGATGGTATAACGCTAGATAATGTAACAATTTACAATGACCACAATCTTATCTTGGCGAACACCCCAAATAAAATACGCATTCTTGATAGTTTTACACAAATACTCAACAATGGAATTTCAATAACAATTTCTGGAAATGTGGATTTTTCGTTTTCACAAACTATGCATCATATTGAAGTTAGGACATTTTACTCTAAAGAAAAGTCTTTGCTTATGTTTGTCGACAACGGAGGAACGCCCGGGGTTACAGTTACCTACATGATTTCTGGGTTAAAACCAAACACTCTATATAACGTTTATGTGGACGGCAATTTGGTTGACAGCTTATTCGCAGATGAAAATGGCGCTTTGCCGGGCTTTGACGTAACTTATCATTCTCCAGTAAACATTACTATAGAAGAGAGTAGGAATTTAATTACGAATTGCACTACAATAAACGAGCCTGGAGAATATTATCTGGTAAGTGACATTAGTTTTTCGGGTGGATCTTGTATAGTCATCAAGAACAGTGGCATAATATTGAACGGAATGGGACACAGGTTAGTGGGCCCCGGAAAAGAATCAGGCATAGCGATATATTTTCCGGATAGTGTTGGCACAAACAACAATGAGATTTACAATTTAACAATAGAGAATGCGCAATACGGTATTAAGATGGTTGGATCGTTTAGCCAATGTATGGATAACAAAATTCACGATTTTACTATAAAGAACGTGAGCTATGGTGTTTGGGTTGATGGTCTTGCCGCGGATAGAAATCATTTTTATGATTGCTATGTGGAAGGCGATACAAGAGCGTTCACGTTTGTTGGCTATTATGATGAGGGTTTTCCAACAAACGATAATACTGTTCACGGTTGCGAAATATACTCACCTAATACTGCAATATATTTGGAGAGTTCACATGCGAACATCTTTTATAGAAACACAATAAATGGTACTATCGTGTTTGCAGACGTTTCTTCTTCATATCCAGCCAGGATGGCAAGGTTTTATGATAATATAATGAATATAACAATAACTAATTCCACCCCGCACTATGATAATACTATTCACTTTAACACAACCAAGCAAGCAGGAACTAATATAGTTGGTGGGCCATACATTGGTGGTAACTACTGGGTTGGATACTCAGAAAGCTGTACAGATAGCGACAAGGATGGAATTTGCGATAGTCCATACACTGTTTCGGCAGAATTCGGTATGATTGATTATTTACCACTTGCAAATTTTACACCTCCGCAAAATCCAAAATGGTGTAAGGATGTTGCACCTCAATTCACCATAACCTACACAGGAAGTTATGGATATCTTGGAAGAATAGACTTATACCACAATACAAACGAAAATACTACTGGTGGAACTTACAATTACACATTTTATGTGGATAGTGTTGGAGTTAGCGGGAGCGGGAGCTTGGATGAAAATTGGAAAAGGAATATATTTAATACTTCTTTGCTAGACTACTATGATGGAAATAGTCATACTTTTAGCTATACTGTAAACTACTTTTCATCAAACGGAAGCACTTTGTGTACCTTTAGCGGAAGCATAACGCTAAACCCATATTACGAAACTCCGGTTGTTATAGAGGAGTTGGTAACTGATACTCCAAGTAACATATCCTTTTCTGTAGACAAGAGAAATGTTAGTGCCTACAATTGGCAGTTGTTTGTTTTTGATAAAAATTGGAATTCTCTCTACTATTTCTACAACTATTCAGAAGAAAGAAGCAATATTACTCAAAATGTTGATTTGGATGGAAAATCTGGCTACTATGCGGTTCAAACAGATAAATGGAACGGTCTTTCGGATGGAACTCAATTTTTCTTAAGAGATTATAGCAATTTAAAAGAGTTTGACTACAGCTATGCAATAGCTTCATGCAGGGATATAACTTCACCGGGAACTTACTATCTAGTAAATGATATAAATGCTAGCGGATATGATGTTTGCATAAACATACAGTCAGATAATGTTGTTTTAAATGGTATGGGGCATAAGATTTACTTCCCAGTAAATACAACAAATAAAGCAGCGGTTGGCTCTGGATGGCAAACAAATGTTACTGTTAAAAATTTGACTGTTGAATACGGTGAGATTGCAATAAATGGGTACAACAACACTTATGAAGGCATTAGCCTTTATTATGGTAGAATGTACACAAATTCAAACTCAAACAACATAATACTTAGGAACATAAACTTTTACGAGCATCCAGCAAATGGATGGGAAAATTTGGATATAGCACACAGTGTTTATAATATAGATGCTGGAAACATTTATTTCAACGTTACTCCAGCAAACTCTCCAGTAATGTATATTAGGTTGGGTTCACACGACATTTACATAAAGAATCTTACTGCGATTGGCGATGGAATAAACTTAGATTGTCCGGACTGTTATAACGTTGTTTTGGATGAATATACATTTAACTGGGTAGATGGCTCTTGTTTGCCAATTTATGGTGGAATAAATGGATTGGTAATTAAAAACTCGTGGATAGAATCTGGCGAAGGCGGTGATACTGAAATTTTCGATTCAAACAACACAATAATTGAGAACACTAACTTTACCGGTGGGACAAACCTTTACATAAAAAGGTGCGAAAACATAACCTTGAGAAACCTTTATGTTGATAATAGTATTATCTTTCAGGAGTGGGCTAAGAATGCTAAGATTTTGGATAACCGGGTAAATTCGGACATAATATTTGAAGGGGGTTGGGTAGAAAACTTGTATATGTATAACAACTCTCTTTCAGGAAACATACTAGCGTCTGCAACTATTCAATATATGAAAAATGTGTGGATTGAAAACAACACCGCCTCTTTCTTAATGCTGGTATTCGTGAAGAATGCAACAGTATGTAGGAACTCGATTCAATCCTATTATATATCAGATTGGTATTATATACAAGAGCATCCATTTAAGAGCGATGGGGTGTATGTAGGAGAGCAGTGTAAAGTCATAGATAGTGGAATAGTTGCAGAGGATTTAAGTGGCGTGTCTTTTGGAGTTTCCAACAATACTGCGCATTCAAGAAATTGCGACCTAAGTTTTGCATGTGTTGCCGATGGAGGAACTCATTATGTGTATGATGATACTTCCTTCCCCATAAGGATTGAGTATACAAACGATATGAACACAACAATTGCTCAGGTACTTGGGCCAATAACAATAAACACATCGGCATCCCGGATATATGACACATATTTAATTGAAATAGATAGAAATGTTATCTCATATACAAGAGAGTTAGTGAAGTGGGTAGATAATAAAATTGGGGGAGGAAGCGCAAACATAACCTATAGGGTTTGTGGACTTTATTCATCAAGAGATTACAAATTATACATAGATGGGGAGCTAAATAAAACATTTACCACAGATCCAAATGGATGTACACCAGAATTTATACTAGAATATCATTCCCCACATGAAATAACGATTGAAACCACATACAAGACCCTAAAAGAGTCTCTTGGAATTTGGTATGGGGTATTAGTAATTCTAATAGTGCTTGGAGCTTTGGCATGGGGATTGAGCTTGCTAAAGAGGGAAATTTCGGTAAAGGCGCTTATCTCCGCAGCTTTAATATTGATAGCGGCTTTGCTTATTGTTTCTATGCTCTAGCTTTCCCTTATCCATTCTTTCCACTTTTCATTAAACTTTTCTTTAACCACTTCTTCAACAACTTCTTTGAATTTTTGGCTTAAAAGCGCGTCAACAAGCTCTTTAATTTTGTATTTTGGGGTTTCATAATACTTTGCCGGCAAAATAATTTTGGCAAAGCTTTTGTCAAACAAGACCCATCCTATTCCAAACAAAGCCATAAGGAAAACGTCCACATAGTCGTAAGTGGAATACTTAGTTGCAACATAAATGTAGTCGACAAACTCTTTTCTAACGATTGCCTGCCCAACAACCTTCTTTATATCAGTTTCTTTAAATTCAACCGCAATTAGCCTGTGAAACCCAAGGGTTTCATCCAGCTTGCTTATATCAATTTTCTTATCGGATAGCAAAATTAGCAAGTCAAACTCAATTCCTTTGTATCTAAAGTGAGGAAAAAGCTGGACAAAATTTGTTCTTCTGGTTTCGTGGTGCTCTAAAATTTTTTCAACAACGTTTAATGCCCCTTCTTCTTCCTTGTTTCCGCTTTTCTTTAGCCACTCTTTGTATTCTTCCAAATCCACAATATTCACCAACTACAATTCCAATATATAGGCCTAAAATAAAAAATGAAATTACGAAAGAGTTAATCATAAACGACTTAAACCAATCGTATCCAATTGCAATAGAATCAAACAGAATTGCTATGGGCCATGAGAGAAAAAGTATGCAAGCCAGCCTTTGGTTAAATTCTCTATCCCATCTCAAGCCCAGCACATACCCAAGAGACGTTGATAAAATGCTTTCAAAAACCAATCCTATTATGGTCTCGCCTCCTTGATGCAAAATATGAACTCAAAATAGCCTTCAGAATAATTGATAGTGGGATCTTCGTCTAAATTAAAAAACCTTTTTATTTTTTCTTCAATTTCGAACATCCTTTTTATCGTTATTTTCTCATACGGCCTCGGATTATAATAAACTTCAAACCAAATGGCCATTTCTTTCTTCCCTTTAGCAAGCGATATTTCTTTTACCCTTAGCCTGTTTTCTTCAAAAAATTTCATCACTTCAAAAATGCTTTTTGGCTTCATTCTATCCCCATTTCTCTCTCAATTTCTCTTATCTTTTTCTTCACCTCACTTATCTTTTTATCCATTTCTTCCAACTCGCTATCTAAGCTATCCCATTTGGATGAAGCAAACAAATAAACTATCATTCCCGCTGGAATACCCAAAAGAAAGCCGCCAAAAATTTTATACAAAAGTGGATCTTCTCTCAGCAAAAAAATTCCAACCAATATGCTGAAAATGAAGATGGAAGCAGAAATGAGAAAGACTACTGCCTGCTCGTTGGATATTCTATCTCTCTCTTCACAAATTTCGTCCAGCTCTTTTTCCAGCGTTCTCTTCTTTTCATAAAGCTTAAAAAGCTTTTTTACCTCGCTAATTGCTTTTCTTCCCATTCTACCATTCCTCCTTGCGGTTTAGCAAATAACAATACCATGCTTCACAAACTTCTTCACACCTTTCTCCTTTGTATTCGTCCTCGCATTCCTCACAAATTTTTAGACCTTTAATCACTATATCACGCCCTCACTTAAAACAACGTTTCTATATGTATTCCATCCTTTTATGCCTTGTCCAAATCTGCCCGAGTGCGCATAATATATTGGCTTTGATATATTCGACACGACTTTTAAAATTCCTTTAGCAATTGCGGTTTCAATAATTTCATCCGCCAATATATTTCTAATTATATGACCAATTATTAGGTGCTTTTCTCTGTAGTATTTTTCTATATGCCTAGATAAATGTATTCTCAAGTGCGTGTCTCGTGCATAACCTTTCTTAGTTTTTTTAACTTCTTTCCACGACTCTTTTAGCAATTCTAAAAAGTCGCTCCATCTCTCTTTTAATTCATTGCTTATCCATTCAACATCTTCATTCGACAGCATCTTCTTTCACCTCTCCAAATACTTTTTTATTAACCCCCTTATGTCAAAGATCTCGCTAAGTATTAGCCTGATAGCCCACAGATAGAAACCGTCCATACCTATTGCAACAAAATCTTCTAGGACTTTATTCTTTTCCAAGCTCTTAAGGGTTTTTCTTTCTTCTTCCTTCCATTTCTCCGCCCGCTCCTCTATCTCTTTCAAAAGCTGGTTTGCTCGCTGCCTTATAATAGCAGAAATTTGCTGCGGCAAAACCTTTTTAAGCTCGTTAAAGATATCATCATAATTTTCAACGTAAGCGCGCCCAGACTTAATATCGTCTCTAAAGCTTTCAATAGACAAACTTATTGCTTCTTCAATTTCTTTGGCTAAAGGCTCTGGTTTCATTCTACTTTCACCTCACTAGCATTAATCACAAATGTTCTTTCATATTTTCTCATGTTTTTAACTTTGTAACAGTAGCATTCTATATATTTGCATCCTGTAAGAGGATTGTTAATAAAACAACTCCAGCCTAAGTACTCATATCCTTTCTCGGTGCATATGCTTTGGCATGCTTCAATCCTTTTTTGGTTTTGATGAAACATTAAGACAAGACTTTGCAGAGTTATCAACACAAAGATACTCAAAAGAATAATCAGAACAAAGTCAAAGAGGTCAAGATTAAGTTTTTTAGCTTTCATTTTCCACCTCCAATACCCATTTTAATGCTTGAATCCATCCGTCAACTCTTTTTGCCTCGTCATAAAAACCACTATCATGCCATTCTTTCCTCGCTTTCTTCATCATTTCCAACTTTTCTCTAATTTCCTTCTCACTTTTCACCTTTACACCTCCAAACCCAGAGCAATCTTGAGAGCAGTTATTATATCCCCTCTTTCAACTGCATTTTTTATCCTTTCCTCTCTTATGTATCTTTCAAGTTGTGGGCCAATTATTGGGATAGGAACAAAAACAATTTTCACATCCTTTTTCTTATTCTCCTTTTTCATTCTTCTCTCACCTTTACCTTATAGGTTTTTATCTCAATAAGTGAGAAGAAAGTTCCAATACAAAAACCTATAAAAATAAGAAACCAAAAATTGAGGCTTTCATCAAGAGGATAGTGAAGTAGAAGAAATGGAAAGAGGCAAAAGCAAAGTATAATTAAACCAATAGGCCAACCATTCCCCATATCCTTAAATTCAAACCTATGTATTTTAATATATTTCATTCTAATTTCATTTTTCCTTTTTTCTATTTCACTGCTATATTTTTCGATCGCACTCCCAATCTCGTTGAGTTTTTCTTTTAATTGCTTTTCGCTCTTCATTCCTCAACCACCTCAGAAAACGCCTTTTTGATTAGTCGTTTAGTCCAAAATAATGCTTCTCCCCAACCATACAATGCGCCACGATTAACGGATGTTTCTTTTCTATTTCCATCCAAAATTTCAGACAGTTCCATGTTTACTTCATTTTCTTTTTTCTCAATTTCTTTTAAAAGTTGTTCTACTCTCTTCTTCACTTCCAATTCAATATGCGTTGCCAAACCGTCTATCAAATCATCTCTATCTATGTAGCCTTTCTCGTAATCATCAACAAATCCTTCAATTAATTCTGGCAGTATTTCATTTAGAGCTTTTAACTTCATTCCTCAATCACCCCTTTAAATGCTTTTTTGATTAAATTTTTAGCCTCAATAAGTCCTTCTTTCTTACCGTCCCAGAAATCAAACATTCTAATATTTCTATATTCTTTGAATCTTATTGTTTCTTCTTCAGCCTCTTTTATTTCTTTCTCAATCTCTTTAAAAAGCCATTCTACTTTTTCTTTCTTATCTACTAATAATCCATTTGTTAAAGGCTCTGGTTTCATTCTATCACACTTCGAACTCTTTTCCGCATTTTAAACACTTAACTAGCCATGCTGAATCCGAATATATTAACATGTTTCCAAATTCTTCTTCGCTGTGAAATACTATATCCACTACTTTTGTTTTCTTACTTCTGCAGAAGGGACATATAAACTTTTTCATTCTTTACCCCTCTTCTCTTTAAATCTTTGTATATGTATTCAAAAACCTTCTTTCTACCCTCGCAAGAAGGCTCTCTTTTGTTAAAGTCTCCAGTGTAGTAAAAGCTTATTGCCGGGCAACCTCCGCCGCAAATTCTAAACCACTTGCACCTTAAGCATTCCTCGTCAACTTTGGTTCTCTTTAGGGATTTGGAATAGAGGTATAAAATGCCCTCTTCCAAGTTTCCGAGATAGGCTTCTTTTACGCCGCTTAGCCTTGCGCAAGAATACACATCGCCTTTTGGATCTATGGAAATAAAATCGTAGTTACATCCTTTGAATGAATAGTTGCAGTTTGGATTTCTTCCAGTAATCATGCTTTCCACAATTTCTTCAATTGGGCTTAATCTAAAGCTAACTACATCATCTTTCCACTTATCATAAAGGGCAATCATTAGCTTTGCATATTCATCATTAGTCAATCCAAGCTCCTCTTCCTTATCTTTCCCCCTTCCAGAAGCAAAGAAAGGGTTTACCCTAACTCCAACACCCTGCCTTCTAATAAACTCATAAAACTTGTCAACTTCATTCAAAGTATATTTTGTTGCGACAGACAATATTCCAACCCTAACATTTCCTTCTTTGAGCATTTTAAACCCTCTGTATGCTTCTTCAAAACTGCCTCTTCCATTAAAATAAATTCTGTTTTTGTCGTGCAGCTTTTTGTGGCCGTCTATACTAACCCCAACGCAAAAATTATATTCCCTAAAAAACTTTACCCAATCCTCGTTTATCAAAGTCCCGTTGGTTTGAATTTTCCACCTTATCCTTATTTTCGACTTGCTCAAATACTCAACAGCCTTTTTCATGTTTTCCAATCCATACAAAGTTGGCTCTCCCCCGTGCCAAATTAGATCAACAATTCCAATTCCAGCTTCATACAAAGAGTCTAGTTCGTCTTTTAGCCTTTTAATTACCTTAAAGTCCATTTTTCTTTTTGGCAAGTCTGGATTAACATAGCAGTATCTGCAAGCCAGGTTGCAGTATTCTACTGGCTTAAGGAGTATGGTTTTTTTATAGATACGTCTATCCAATTTCCTTCTGCAATCCATTTTTCTCGCCTAGTACGGGTAGTCTTGGTAAGCGTCGAAGTAGTCTACCCAGTCTCTGTAGTCGGCATAGTCTATGTATGGCATGTCTGGGTAAGAAGCCTCGCTTACTTTATATTTTTCCAACACCCTTTCAAGGTTTGTTTTCATAATTTTCATTTATACAAAAAAATTTAAATATTTTTCTATCAAAAGTAAATTATGTATTTCAGCGGACTTGGAGATTCTCCCCAAATAAAAATTACTGAAGAAATAAAAAGGATAGCAAGCTTTTTAAGGGGGCAGAGCGATAGGGAAACGGCAAAAAATATAATAAGGTGGATAAAGAAAAATTTGAAGGTTAAAAGGCTGGAAGACCTTCCAAACCCAGCCGCTGTTTTTAGAAGAAGGACTGCTGACCAAATAATTAGGGATGGGTTTGTTACTGGGTGTGCTGACGCTGCAATAGTTTTTATAGCGCTTGCCAGGGCTTTGGGCATACCCTCAATTTATTGCGAGCTTGTTGTTCCAGAAAAGGGAAACTTTGGGCATGTTTGGGCAAAGTGCTATTTGGATGGTGCTTGGGTGGATGTTGATCCTATGGGGGGAACCATAGGGGTGGATGTGGTTAAAAAGTTTAGCAAGTTTGGAAAGGTTTATGTTTTGGGAAAGGGTGCTGATAGTTGGGACATTGGGATTGAGTCTTGGGAAGACTTTTTGAGAAAGGTGGGGGAGTTTGGCTGAAAGGTGGCTTCCAAAGAAGTTTATTAAATATATGATGGGCGAGAGAGTAGAGTTTTATGATATTGAAGCTAGGCTCCCAGAAAAATACTCAAAGGCATTTGGGAACAGAACTGGAAAAATGGAGGAGGAGTGCTTTTCGGCTTTGAAAATATATTTGGACAGCATTTTGGTTTTTCACAAGGCTTATAGAAGCCGATATTTTTACCTTAAAGAGAAGGACTTTGGGTTTCCAAAAGAGATTTTGGAAACCGTTGAAAAATGGAGCAAGGGATGGAGACACTCTTTTATCCTGATGGGATTTAAGGGAAAAGCAAACATCTGGTATTCCCTAGAGATGACCTTGGAGTTTTATTATTCTATA
>Ga0190316_1000043_pt1 | contig 30885 bp, 23 predicted proteins | sample 48701112_MG_FD_161663 | JGI IMG/M metagenome (GOLD analysis project Ga0190316, IMG submission 161663) | Hydrothermal vent sediment bacterial communities from Southern Trench, Guaymas Basin, Mexico - 4870-11-1-2_MG | ecosystem: Environmental > Aquatic > Marine > Hydrothermal vents > Sediment ... | reverse complement strand
AACAGAGTTGATGGGTGCGGGCCGGGTGAGGGAAATTTCTGCGAGACGGATTTTTGTGGAAGCTGCCACACGTTTAGCCACTGCGGTGGCCCGCAGGGCTGCTTCCAATGCCACTATCACGGCGCTTACGGTAATGGCCCCGGTTGGTGCGGTTTTTGGGTAGGACCAGTCTTTTGAACGGCCATCTCTATCATAGTAACCAAATATATTTTGCTGCTGCTGTTGGTATGGGCCGAGCAAAAATGTAGGGTGGGCACTGCCCACCGATCAAAAACGATCAATATCTCGTATTAAACATCGGGGTTCCGATATGTGGCAAAGGAGATTTTGGGAACACCAAATCCTGGACCAGGAAGATTTTAATCGGCATTATGATTATATTCATTGTATGTCTGCGGTTAATTTATTATTCCCAAATTGATGTATACTACCTTTCAATCCAAGAAATTCCATTCTGTATGGATACTGCTCGTGGTCCTGGGTCTTGTCCTGCCCTTTTCCGGATGTTCCCCCCAAAGCGGGGCTGAGTATTCGAGCGGATTCCGTACCGGAGGGACAGAAGAAGGGGCACGCCTGTCAGTTTTCTTGAATGTCAAGGAGAGTTCAGGCCCTCAGGTCTGGTTCCGGATCACCGATATTGAAATCCGCAAAGGCAACCTTTGGACATCCATAGCATCCAAGCCCCTGGAGGTTGACGTCGGCCGGATGGATTGGGGACAGGCCATGCTTGCCGGCGGGCCTCTGACTCCAGGGCATTATGACAGCCTGAGGATCACGTTTGATAAGGCGGCGATCCATCGCCACGGTAAGTTGGTCTTTCTGTCTTTACAGAGGCCCGTCCTGGAAATACCGATTTCCCCTGCTATTGACCTGGAAAAGCACGACAGCCAATCCATCTTCATCACCTGGGACGTGGCGGCTTCCACAGCGGGGACCGCGTTTATAGATCCTGTCATGTCGGCAGCACCTCAATCAATCCCGCTGGTGGCAGACCTTGCTTACATTGCGTGCCCGGATATAGATACGCTGTACGTGGTGAGGACCGACAAGGGCCGGGTCTGCGGGTCTATGGGTATTACCGGGCGGCCGACATACCTGGCCCTGGATCGATCGCGAAACAGGCTCTACGTCCTTGCCACAGATGAGTCTGCCATAAAGGTCATTGAGCTTTCAACCAGCCGGCTGGTGGACGTGATCCGGGTCCCCCTTACCACGGAACCCGGATTCATGACCCTGAGCCCGGATGGAATCTGGGCATACATCCTGGACGAACGCGGACACTATCTGATCCGGATGAATCTCAGATCCGGGAGCCTTGCCGGACGGGTCCGCCTTGGCAGCCAGCCCGAGTATGTGATCTACCTGCCGGATCACCAGCGGCTGGCTGTATCCACGGCCCTCTCACAGACCGTATTTCTCCTGAACCCTGAGGATCTGACCATAAAGGAGACCGTGTCTGTTGGCAGTTCTCCCCAGGGACTTCTCGTGTGGAAGGATTTTCTCTACATAACTGAAAGCGCCTCAAATACAATAAGTATCTACGACCTTGGCAGGCGAAAGATGAAAGGGAGTCTGAATGTAGGATTCTGCCCAAGGAGACTTTTCATGAGTAGAGGTCGCATATATGTGACCAACTTCGAAGGCGGGTCTGTCTCCGTCCTCCTGCCTGGTCAGATCAGTGTCTTAAAAGAGATACGAGTGGGAGGGACCCCCATGGAAATGGCCTCCTCAGTGAACCGCCGGTGGCTGTATGTCGGCAACCAGGGCTCGCGGGAAGTGACGGTAATCGACCTGACCCCCGGGCGGCTTGCGGGACGTATAGCCCTGGGGGCCGCTCCTTTGGGCCTTGCGGTGATTGAGTAGGAGACCGCAGAGGCATAAAGGCCTGTAAATAGTAAAATAGTTGAGCAGTCGAGTAGTCAACCACTCGATCAATATCAAGCAGAATTATGCTATAATCTAAATTAAGCGATTATGCCGAAAGGGTCCGCCTGGGCCAGCGGCCGCAGCACACAGCTTATCTGCCTGTTGGAATTTAAAATCACCTCTTGATTTCACACAATTTAATGTGTAAGATTATGTGTGATTAATTAGGAGGTGATCTTTATGGCAACAAATTTACAGATAGATGACAATCTCATTTTAAAAGCTGTTAGACTCGGCGGACATAAAACAAAGAAGGCCGCTGTCTCAAAAGCACTAATTGAATATATACATCAGTTGGAGCAAGAAAAAATTCTCTCGATGTTTGGGACTGTGGAATACGATCCTGAATATGATTATAAAAAGCAAAGAAGCCGGTCATGAAGGTCATTATTGACACAAGTGTATGGTCTCTGGCTTTAAGACGTAATAAACAGGATTCCCCTGCGCCGGTCCAAGAGCTTCGTCATATAATACATGGCCATCGCGTCCAAATGATTGGCCCCATACGCCAAGAGATTTTATCGGGTATTCGCAGTAAATCTCAGTTTAAAAAACTCCGGGAGCATCTCGAAAGCTTTCCCGATCTTCCAATTCTTACCGAAGACTATGTTACAGCAGCACAGTTTTTCAATCATTGTCGTTCAAAAGGAATACAAGGTTCAAATACTGATTTCTTGATTTGCGCTGTAGCTGTCAGAAACAAGTTCTCAATATATACTACAGACAAAGACTTCGAGCTATTTTCGAAGTATATACAAATAATTCTCCACAAGGCTGATTAATTCCAACCATCTGTTTTGAGGGGGAAGGAGTGAATGGTTACCTTTGAGCAGAGCAATTTGAAAAGATAGGGAGCAGGGAACAATTGGCAGTTATCAATGCTAATTGTTAATTGGTCCGAGGTATTAACATAAAATGAAGTTCATAGCCCAACACCCTTGAATACTCATTTAAGGTGTAAAGCGAAATTTGGATGTTGGATGTTCATTAGTCCATCCTGTGCAAAAATAACTTAGCGCTTATGGGCGGGGACCCCCATGGAAATGGCCTCCTCAGTGAACCGTCGGTGGCTGTATGCCGGCAACCAGGGCTCGCGGGAAGTGACGGTAATCGACCTGACCCCCGGGCGGCTTGCGGGACGTATAGCCCTGGGGGCCGCTCCTTTGGGCCTTGCGGTGATTGAGTAAAAATCACCACTTTGGATATTAGTTGTCCATGTTAGTGGACATTTATTTCCCATTTCCTTTTTTATTATCAAAATAATGGCGTCGGATAGCATTTTCCATGTCTTTGAGGCCTATATTTCTGAATTTTGTGGCATGAATCTTGCTGTCACTATGGATATAATGTGATCAGAAATTCGGTACTCGGATAAGATGGGCAGATTGAGGAAAAGTGATTGACATATGCTAATGATCGCCTTATAATTATAAAGGTAATAGAGTAACTATTCACGTACTGAAGGAGCCAAAAGTGTACGATTGCCGTACTTTAGCGGAAATATTTGATTTTTGCACCAAACGTGGCTTTAAAATGTGCTTTTTCCTGACAGCCTTCAGCCTATCCACCTGAGTAGTTACGTAATAGATTTTAATTAGTGTTACCGGACTTAGTTATCAGAAGAGAGAGGATAGAAGAGAGGGAGGAATCAACGGAAAAGGAGAAGGTAAGTATGAGACAACTAAAACGGGTATTTTTGTTACTAATCTGTATGGGCATTATTTCGTTTTTGCCCAATTTGGTCCGGGCCGCAGTGAACGGCCCATGTGTTAATTGTCACATCATGCACAACAGCCAGAACGGGCAAGATGTTGACGCTGGTGGACCGTACGGGCATCTTACAAAAGGTGACTGTATAGGGTGCCATACCGGCACAAACAGCGGAGGTGGAACAAGCACGGGTACAATACCTTACGTCTATAGCACGAGTGAGCCAGAGTATGGTACGACTACCCTTGCCGGCGGCAACTTCTACTGGGTAGCCGACAACGGAGGTAATAATGACACCAAGGGTCATAATGTCCTTGGCCTGTCAGGCCAGGATCAAGAGATCCTTGACAGTGAAGGAGCACCTGGTGTGTGGGCAAACTGTGCTAATAGTTGTCACATGACACTGGCTGCAGAGCAGACTGTTTATCCCGAATTAGGAAGCGGGTGTGAGGGCTGCCATCTTGCGGTAAAGCATCATAAGAGCGGTTCAACTACAGAGGGTATTGCCGATGAGGAAGACGGCTGGTTCCGTTTCTGCTCCGGGCATATGAGTGGAGGTGGCCACGGCGTTGAAGGAATAGAGGATGATGACTGGCAATATACAAACAGCTCAACCGACCACAATGAGTATCTCGGTAATGCTGTGAATGCAACTACCACCGCAGGTTTCTACAACCTCGGCAATACCATGACCGCGTATTGCTGCGGCTGCCACGGAGGCTTCCATGTCCAAGATGATTCCGGTTCGTGGATCCGGCACCCATCGGATGCGATCATTCCGAATTCCGGTGAATATGCAGCCTACACGACATATAGCCCTGAGGCCCCGGTAGCACGGCCAAGCTTAACTACTGTGAGCTCAACGGTTACACCGGGTACGGACATGGTCATGTGTCTGTCCTGCCATCGGGCCCATGGCAGTCCATATCCGGATATGCTCAGATGGGACTACGCTACCCAGCTTGCCGGTGGAGGCGGTGGAGGTGCGGATAATACTGGCTGCTTTACGTGCCATACGACAAAAGACGATTAGTAATGCATCATGACTGACGTACATTAAAAAAAGACTGGGGGAAGAAAAACTTCCCCCAGTCTTTTTTTCCTTTTTCCTATCTTCTCTTCAATTAAGTCTCTTATAAGTCTCTTAGGTTAACAATGCAGGTTTATGGCCTTTGCGGCCTTCTCGTCATAGCCAGGTTATCTATAGGGGCAAGAGATACCGTAAGTTTCTCTTGCCCTTTCAATCTGATATAGGTCAATACCCCATATTTTTTTAAAGGTAGGGATTTTCCCTGCCGATAATAGATAATAGTAGCAGGACCCCTTTCGGAAGGAGAAAGCACTCGTGAGACAAAAATCGGCATTCCTAACGGCATTTTTTATGTGCATCGGCATTGCGTGGTTCTTGCCTCATTCGGTCCGGGCCAAGGTGCAAAACCAGTTCTGTGGAAACTGCCACAGTATGCACAACAGCCAGGACGGAGAGACCGTCATAGATGACGCGCAACGACACCTCCTTGGACAAGACTGTATAGGTTGCCATACCGGCAGGAATGACGGGACAAGTGCAACACCATACGTTTATGACCTCGACGAGCCAACGTATGGTTCGAACACCCTGGCCGGCGGCAACTTCTACTGGGTGGCGACCGACGGCGAAGGCAATGACACCAAGGGCCATAATGTGCTTGGCCTGTCAGCGCAGGATCAAAATATCCCCGCTGCGATGCCTGGAGGAGGGGCGCCTGGTGGCACGACTAGCTGTGCTAATAGTTGTCACCTTACACTGGCCGCAGAGCAGACTGCTATTTCCGAATTCGGAAGTGGTTGTGAGGGCTGCCATCTTGACGTAAGGCACCATGCCGATGACCCCACAGATACGGTAGTTGGTGAAGACGATGGTTGGTACCGTTTTCTTGCAGGGCATAACAGCGGGGCCGGCAGCGGTGTGGAAGGAATAGAGGATGATGACTGGGAGTATACAAACTCCGCAGCCGACCACAATGAGTATCTCGGTTTTGTCGGTACCCATACTGCAGGTGCAGGTTTCCACAACCTTGGCAACACCATGACCGCATACTGCTGTGGCTGCCACAAAAACTTCCATATCCAAGATGATTCCGGTTTGTGGATTCGGCACCCATCGGATGTAGTCCTCCCCAATGAGGGTGAATACTCACTCTACACCACCTACAGCACCGAGGCCCCTGTAGCCCGGCCGGATCTCAGTAGCTATACCGGACCAAGCGCAACGGTGACACCGGGTATTGATCTTGTTATGTGTCTTTCCTGCCATCGGGCCCATGGCAGTCCATATCCGGATATGCTCAGATGGGACTACGACAGGCAAATCGCCGGCGGCGGCGGAGATGACGGCACGGGCTGCTTTACGTGCCACTCGGCAAAGGACGATTCATGATCCAGCGTAATTGGGCCGGAAGGGGAAGGGGAATATCAGCTCCCTTTATTAAAGAAAGGAGCAAGCCATGAGACGAAAATCGGCATTCCTAACGGCATTTTTTATGTACATCGGCATTGCGTGGTTCTTGCCTCATTCGGTCCGGGCCAAAGTACAAGGTCAGTCTTGTGACAACTGCCATATCATGCATAACAGCCAGGCCGGGCAGACCGTTGTAAGTGAAGCTCAGAGACACCTCCTGTGTGACACCTGTATTGGGTGTCATACCGGTACGAACGACGGGGTTGATACAACACCCTATGTTATGAGCTCAATTGAGCCGACATATTCCACCCTCACAGTACCCGGCAACACCCTTGCCGGCGGCAATTTCTACTGGGTGGCAACCACCGGGGAAGGCAATGACACCAAGGGTCATAATGTGCTTGGTCTATCAGACGAGGATGTGAATATTCCAGCAAGTGACGGGGCACCCGGAGGCTGGGCTTCCTGTAGCAACTCCTGCCATGAGACACTGGCCGAAGCACAGACTGCCATTCCTGCATTCGGAAGCGGCTGTGAGGGCTGTCATCTTGAGGTAAAGCACCATGCCGATGACTCGGCTACGGTTGTTGGTGAGGCAGGCGGTTATTACCGTTTTCTTGCAGGACATGACAGCGGGGACGGCCACGGCGTTGAAGGAATAGAGGATAGTGACTGGGAATACCAGCCCACCTCAACGGCTCACAATGAGTATTTTGGTCTTGATGCGGGCAGTTTAACAAACGCTGGTTTCCACAACCTTGGCAACACCATGACCGCATACTGCTGTGGCTGCCATGGGGGTTTCCATAACGATAAGGGGGTGTGGAAACGACATCCGGCCGATGCGGTCATCCCCGATGAGGGTGAATACTCACTCTACACCACCTACAGCACCGAGGCCCCTGTAGCCCGGCCGGACCTCAGTGGTTACTCCGGAGCAAGCCAAACGGTGACACCGGGTACGGACCTCGTTATGTGTCTTTCCTGCCATCGGGCCCATGGCAGTCCATATCATGATATGCTCAGATGGGATTACTCTGGACATTGGTGTGAAGGCTCTGACAACACGGGCTGCTGTACTTGCCATACATCAAAGGATAATTAATAGTGCTCTTCATCAGTCAGAAGGGGCAAGAGACTCCATAAATATCTCGGATATATCACAATGCGTGGGACCATCCGCTATTTACATTTTCATTCCAAGACGTTATAAACAAACTCCATAGAGGGGAATTGGGGATTTCATGCGCCCCCCGGTTTTAGTCCAACAACATTTTATCAATACATCCCGCTACCATCCTCAACGTCTGGAGTAGACGTTAGGTCAAACTCCCTTTTTAGGTCGGAGTTTTCTAATGGCGGGACGATTGATAAAACGCTATCAGTAAGGAACGTACAATAAATAACTTGAACAAATTAATGTCTTTTTTGCCGTCTTCTTCGTTGCTCGTCGATCACATAACCCGTTATGCTCGCTCCTCGCGCCTTGAATACAACAAAAAATCCTATTAATTTTTGTTCAACTTATTTATCTCCCGTTCCTAAGGCTGGTTTTATTATTTCAGGTGACAAGCATCTATTGAACATAAAGGAATATCATTTTTTTGAAAAAGTAGCAGGAAAATAAAGCAATTAAAAGCAAGCATCATTTTATCCCTATTCCTACTCACCATACCTACCCACATATTCGCCAAAGTATCAGGTGGTTGTGCCAACTGCCATACCATGTATAACAGCCGGAACGGAAATACAGTTTTCGCAGATGGCCCACAGTTATCACTCCTGAATAATACGTGTATAGGATATCATTCGCATACTAGTGCCGCTATTTATGATTTAGGCGAATGTAAAGTACCGGTTGTCTATACTACTGGCGGTATTGATTATGGCGATTCCTCAGCTGGTGGCAATTTTTACTGGGTGGAGCACAATGGTGATGTCTATGGACACAATGCTATTAGCAACATCGACGGTAATCTCGGCATAGGACCAGGCCTTAGTGATCAAGCAGGCGCTTTTCGGTTGTACCACCAACTGCCACTATTCTTTGGCCCATTGGAAATGGCCATGGCCTTCTGAGTGGGTTGATGGAAACGGTTGTATCGCCTGTCATACACCAGCTCACCATAAAGGCGGGTCAGATACCGATATAGCTGATGAAGAAAATGGCTGGTTTCGGTTTTTGGCAAAAAGGCACGCCCAGTGCCCGTGTACTGATCTCAGAAATGTAAAAGGATTGGAGGACGCGGACCGGCAACAAACGGCATCTTCTACGAACCATAATGAATATTGGGGTATCCCCGCTTATGGTGGCTTTGGTAATATGGTCGGGTAACGGGGAATTTAAGGCTGGCCCTGGTGGTGGTTGGCATACCTCCCCTTGGTTTAGGCATCCGTCGGGAATCTACTTGCCCGCCTTTGGAGAAACCAGCAAATACAATACCGATGGGACCGGACCTCCTGGTGTCCCAGGGATGTTCAATCCGGATGTCCCTGTCGCTCGCCAGTTCATTGACACTGTCACCGGAGGTCGGGCATGGTTTCTTCTTTTTGCGGACATTAATTCCAACGGTAATCAATTTGGTACCATTTTTAATTACCAGGCTACTCAAAATAGCACTCTATTAAATAGGTTGCCAAGCTTAATATCGTTCAAAAATGGCAAAGATTGCTCAGGAGATGGAGCGAATTAAAAAGGGATAAGGCGATAACGGCAGATATTGTTTTAAGGCTGAGAAAAGTAGAGAACAAAGTAGCAAATTTATAATAATGGGTAGCCGGAATGAATAATCATCGGCACAAAGAGCCGGACAATTTGCGGCCTCAATGGTCATGAATTGTCACCGGACTGAAAGAAAGAGGTGGCAGGCGAGTCAGCTCTGTGGGACCCGGAAAGAGTGAAAAAAAACGGCATGCTCCAGGGCCTATGTCTGTAACCTTGAAACCGTGAACCAGAGCAATTATTTTAATGTATTTAAAACAACGGCCTCCCCGTCATCTCCGCAGGTTGCTCAATCCCCAGTATCTTAAGCAAAGTAGGCGCAAGGTCACAAAGCCTGCCGTCCTTTCTCAGCTCAACATCACCGGCCCCGCAGATGATTACAGGGACCGGGTTGGTTGTATGGGCGGTCATGGGTGAGCCGTCATCCAACAACATGCATTCGCCGTTTCCGTGGTCGGCAGTTATGATAACCGCACCCCCCTTTGCAAGAACGGCATCAGCAACAGCGCCTGCACACTCATCCACAACTTCCCCTGCCCTGACGACCGCATCAAAGACACCGGTATGGCCTACCATATCGCAGTTGGCGAAATTGCAGATAATCACGTCATACTTGTCTGCGGCAATGGCCTCCAGGAGCTTATCTCTTACCTCATAAGCACTCATTTCCGGTTGCAGATCATAGGTCGCTACCTTTGGAGAGTGTACCAGTATCCTGTCCTCTCCTTCAAAAGGGGTCTCGTTCGAATCGTTAAAAAAGAAGGTCACATGTGCGTATTTCTCGGTCTCTGCGCATCTCAGTTGCCTGAGCCCGTGGTCGCTTAGGACCTCTCCCAGGATATTCTTATGCCTCACCGGAGGAAATGCTATCTCAAACTCACCGTCATCATAGTAATCCGTAAAGCCTACATATTTTATATCGAGTTTACGTCTCTCAAATTCCTCGAAATCCGTATCAGTAAAGGCATGCGTGATCTCTCTTGCCCGGTCGAGCCTGAAGTTGAAGTTGATCACTGCATCGCCGTCTCTGATCCCCGGAAACCCGTTGATTATTCTCGGCCTGATGAACTCGTCCGTCTCTCCGGCAGCATAGGCGCTCGCAACGGCCTCTTTCCAGTCCCTGCAGACAATGCCTTCCGGTTTGGTGAGGCCGTCGTATGCTATCTTTATCCTGTCCCAGTTCGTATCGCGGTCCATGGCATAGTATCTTCCGATAATCGTACCGATCTTTCCCCTGCCCGCTTTTTTTATCCCTTGCTCCAGGTCTTTGATATATTCCGCCGCGGACCTGGGCGGGGTATCGCGCCCGTCCGAAAAGACATGGATATAGACATTATGGAAATCCATCCTGCGGCAGAGCATAAGCAGTGCGTTGCAGTGACGTGTGACGGCATGTACACCCTGATCCTGTATGAGTCCCATGAGATGAAGGTTTGATCCGTTTTTTCTGCAATGATCAACAGCGCCCCTGAGGACCTCGTTTTCATAGAAGCTCCCATCCTCGATTGCGCTGTCGATACGCACGATCATCTGTTTTATTATCCTGCCTGCGCCGATGTTGAGATGGCCTACTTCGGAATTGCCCTGATAGCCCTCCGGCAGTCCCACATCAAGGCCGTGTGCCCTTAAAGTCGCATTGGGGAACCGGGATAGATATCTATCAAGATTGGGCGTACGGGCCTTTGCCAGGGCATTTCTCTCATCAGCCGGTGCAATGCCCCAGCCGTCCATTATTATGAGGCAGACAGGTCTCTTTTCAGTCATGATATTCTATTGTACAACATCCGCCTTGAACCGGCCGCCTTTTTTCGGGTTTCAAAGCTGACCTATTGCATAGTTCCAAAAAAGTGCAGTTTGGCCCGCGTTTGAAACCCCGCAAAAGGCGATCCGCTTCTGCGGCTGGTGTCTCCTGCATTATGGGTAATCCGATACCCTCGTTATTTTTGCAAGGCCTTTTCCTGATTCGATACCCAATATTTTTGCACAGGACGACCCTGGTGATCATGTATGTATTCTATGCTCAGAAACGCACCGGGCGCACAAAGGCGTCCTTGCCGGCATACCGGGCAGTACTGCCCAGATCCTCTTCGATCCGCATCAACTGGTTGTACTTCTCGACCCGCTCGCCCCGGGAAGGAGCACCGGTCTTCAGGTGACCGGTATCCAGGCCGACGGTCATATCGGCGATAAAGCTGTCCACGGTCTCGCCGCTGCGGTGCGAGACACACGCTCCCCAACCAGCCTGCTGGCACATCCTCACCGCCTCGATGGTCTCGGTCAGGGTGCCGATCTGATTGAGCTTGATAAGGGCGGAGTTGGCGGAGTTTTCCCGGATACCCCTCGCTATATATTCCACGTTGGTAACAAAGAGGTCGTCTCCCACCAGCTCGATCACCCCGCCGAGACGCTGGTTAAGTATTCGCCAGCCGTCCCAGTCGCTCTCGGCCAGACCGTCTTCCAGCAGGCATATCGGATAGGCGTTGACAAGCCTTTCATAGTAGTCCACCATCTCCGGCGAAGAGCAGGTACGCTTCTCGGTACGCAGGTTGTAACGGCCCTCCTCGAAGAACTCGCTGGAGGCAGGATCCATGGCAATACCCACGTCAGCACCGGGCCTGAGACCCGCCTTCTCGATGCCCTTGACTATGAGCTCCAGGGGCTCCTCGTTGGAAGACATATCAGGCGCGAAGCCGCCCTCGTCTCCAATACCCACATGATGGCCTGCATCCATGAGCACGGAGCGTAATGCGTGGTATATCTCGCTGGCCCACCTGAGTGCATCCCGGAAACTTCCGGCGCCATAAGGGCACACCATAAATTCTTGGAAATCAGGACCCTGCCAGCGGGCATGAACTCCTCCGTTCATGATATTGAGCATGGGTACAGGGAGGCGGACGGGTCCTGCTCCGCCGAGATACCGGTAAAGGGGCATATCCGCTGCAACGGCCGCCGCCCTGGACACGGCCAGGGACACGCCCAGGATGGCGTTGGCCCCAAGCCTGGCCTTATTGGGGGTGCCGTCAAGATCGATCATCACCTTATCGATCATTACCTGCCGGGAGGCATCCATGCCTCTCAGCGCTTCATTGATAGGGCCGTTGACGTTGTCCACCGCCTTGATGACGCCTTTGCCCTGAAAGCGTTTTGCGTCTCCGTCACGCATTTCCAATGCCTCACGGGAACCGGTGGAGGCCCCTGAGGGTACTCCTGCCCTGGAAAGGACCCCGCATGCCAGGCTTACCTCAACTTCCACAGTAGGATTGCCGCGGCTGTCCAGTATCTCGCGGGCCATTACCTTTGCTATTTGTGTGCTTCCTGCGCTAGTCATTTATGTTTACCTCTCTATAAGTAAATATTCGGTATGCGCGTAACCGTTTACAGTCAGGGGATATTTCTTTTTCACTTCCACCATTCAGCCTCTTGTTTTCTTAAGGCCTTTGATATGGGGGATGTCCTGCCCCCTCTGCATTCGCCTTACGCTGCGCTCACGGCGATGCGGTTTTCCCCAGAGCAAAAGCCGGGAAAACTACGGGGACTTCCGTTAAACCGTTCAAAGAAATATCCCCTGTTGGTGAACGGTTGCCATCCGTGCCCTGCCGCAGGAGCGGTTTGCCTCTTTTCGGGGTTTCGTGTAGCGGGCCAAATTGCACTGCCTTTGCAAAATGCAATGAGTATGCTTTGAAACCCGGAAAAGGTAACCGCTTCAAGGCAGGATATAACGGGTTCACCGGATATTTACCTCTACAATTATTTAAGTTGTCAGGTTCAAGGTTGGTCGCCTTATTACATGCAAGTTATCAGGCCCCGATAATCAGTCTAACCCTGAACCCTGAACCTCACTATGGTTCTCAATCGCCTCTTTTGTCTCCCGTGCGATCTTCAGCTCCTCATTTGTCGGGATAACCAGTACCTTGACCTCGCTGTCCGGGGTACTGATCTCCCGGATACTGCCGCCAGGGGCGGCGTTCCTGCTGGTATCGATTTCAATGCCGAGCCTGCCCAGGCCCTGACACGATTTTTCCCTGACGAGTGGCGCGTTTTCTCCCACTCCTGCTGTAAAGATGATGGCATCAACCGTTTCAAGGGCCGCAAAATAGGCACCGATGTACTTCTTTATCCGGTAGGTGTAAATATCAAGCGCCACTGCGGCCCGCTTATCGCCCTTCTCCATATTCTCAATAACTTCCCGCATATCATTGGTGCCGCACAGCCCCTTGAGCCCGCTCTCCTTGTTGAGCAAACTGTCTATTTCCTGCAATGACATGCCCAGGTGGTCAGCCATAAAAAAAGGCACGGCAGGGTCAATGTCTCCTGATCGCGTTCCCATCACCAGTCCGGCCAGAGGAGTCATGCCCATGGTGGTATCAATGGATTTACCGTTTTTTACGGCTGCCATGCTGGCCCCGTTACCTATATGAATGGTAATGAGATTAAGCCCTGCAAGCGGCCGGCCCAGATACTCCGCCGCCTGCCCGGAGACGTAGGCGTGGGAGGTGCCGTGGAAACCGTAACGCCTTATCCTGTGCCGCTCATACATCTCAAGGGGAATAGCATAGAGAAAGGCGCGGCCGGGGATGGTCTGGTGAAAGGCCGTATCAAATACCGCGACCTGTGGTGCATTCGGAAAGATCGATCCGGCGACCTCGATCCCCATCAGGTTGGAAGGATTATGCAACGGGGCCAGGGGGATGTTCTCCTTAATGGCAGCGATTACGTCTTCATCAATAATCGTTGTTGAGTTGAATGTTTCCCCGCCGTGGACTACGCGGTGACCCACAGCCGAAATCTCGTCCTTGTCCGCGATGACCCCGCGTTCCGGATCAACCAGCAGATCCACGATACGGCTCAGCCCCTCATGGTGGTCAACGATCACGCCCTCTTCTACATCTTTTTCAGATACACCATTGGTCAGGATTCTCTTGTAAGTGAGAATGCCGTTTTCTTCACCGATTTTTTCAGCCAGTCCTCCTGCCAGTATCTTGTGGTGGTCCAGGTCGAATAATTCATACTTGATGGATGAGCTCCCTGTATTGATGACAAGTATTTTCATGACGACCTTTTCTCTGATTGTGCCTGAATTGCCGTAATTGCAACCATACTCACTATATCCTGGACTGTGCATCCACGGCTCAGATCATTCACCGGATGCCTCAGACCCTGAAGCACCGGGCCTATAGCCACCGCTCCGGCCGACCTCTGAACCGCCTTGTATGTGTTATTGCCCGTATTCAGATCAGGAAAAATAAACGTCGTGGCCTTTCCTGCAACCTCGCTCTCAGACAACTTGGTTTTGGCCACGGAAGAATCAACGGCCGTATCATACTGGATCGGCCCTTCGATTTTCAGGCCCGGGAAGGATTTCCGCGCCTTCTCCTTTGCAATCCTGGTTGCCTCGCGGACCTTGTCGACCCCTGCTCCCTTTCCTGACTCCCCTGTAGAATAGGAAAGCATGGCTACAACCGGTTCGATACCGAAGGTCTTCGCAGTCTGTGCGGAACTGATCGCAATTTCAGCCAGTTGGCGGGCATTCGGATCGAGATTCACCGCACAGTCCCCGTAGACAAGCACCCTGTCTTCCATGCACATAAAAAATACGCTCGAAACAATGGAAAAACCCGGCTTTGTCCTGATGATTTGAAGTGCGGGACGAATCGTTTCTGCAGTACTGTGGACCGCGCCGGAGACCATTCCATCGGAATGCCCCTTATAGACCATCATGGTTGCGAAATAGTTTACATCCTTCATAATATCACGAGCGTATTCCTCTGGAATCCCCTTGTGTTTTCTTAAATCAAAGTAAGTCCGTACATACTGGTCAAGGAGTTCTGACTTCAGGGGATCGATGATATCCACAAGGTCCATCCGCAGCCCCAGTTGCCCGATTTTCCCACGGATCAGATCTTCATTGCCAAGGAGGGTAATATCCGCCACCTCCCGGCGAAGGAGTATTTCAACAGCCCTTAATATCCTTTCCTCCCCGCCTTCGGGTAAGACTATATGTTGCTTGTCTGCCCTGGCCCTCTGCAATAGTTCATACTCGAACATCTTCGGCGTGACAATGCTGGTCCGGGTTGTAATGAGCTTTTCCTCCAATTGCTCAATATCCACGCTTTTTTCAAAGACCGCCAGGGCCAGCGTTATCTTCCGCTCATCATCCGGTGAGATTACGGCATGGATTCTGCTGACGTTTGTTGCAGTGGGGAAGGTGTTCTCTTTGACGCTGAGAATGGGCACCATCCTTGGGAATCCTTTGATGAGTTCCCATATAGGCTTTTCGGGCTTCAGGCCGCCGGTCAACACGATCCCTGAGATCTTCTGCTCGGATGCGGACGAAACAACGGCCAGGCAGGCAACGATCACGTCCGCCCTGTCTCCGGGGGTAATAATCAGCGAACCATATTCTATTCTGGTCAGGAAGTTGTGCAGTTGCATCGCCGCTACCGTGAAGTTGTGCACGTGCCGGTTCAACTGTTCTTCCCCGTATAACACCTCAGCGCCCAAAAGCTTTGCGACCTCGCCCACCGTGGGTTTCCCGAGAGACGGTTCATCCGGTATGGCGTAAAGCAACTGTTCTCTGGTCAAATCCTTATCTTTCAGAAGCCTGATGATCGCCTCTCCATCCTTTGGGTCTGTGCGGTTGATGATTGTGGCAATTGTGTGGCATTTTTTTCTGCTCAGAGACTCAAGGGCCACTTCGACAGACCGGACCGTGTCATCCGTGCTCTTTTGGTATGCATTGGTCACCAATAATACAGGGCATGACAGGTTTTTGCTGATCTCCGCATTTATATCAAACTCAAAAGCGGCCGAGGAACTCGCAAAGTCGGTGCCTTCACACAACATAAAATTGCAACTATTACTCAATTGGTTATATTTAAATATTATCCCTTCGATCATCTCCGTCTGCCTGCCTGATGAAACCAGATTGCCGGCCTCTGTTCCTGTAAATCCGTACATTTGATCATAAGGGATCTTAAGGTTGAAATGCGAGGAGACCAGCACGATGTCATGATCCGGATCATTGAGCCCTGGATCGACGTTTATAATCGGGCGGAAAAAGCCCACCCTGTCGATCTTCCTGAGCAGCATCTCCATCACGCCCAGAATAACGGCTGATTTTCCGCTCCTTGCTTCAGTAGCCGTGATATAAAGGTTGTTTGACATAATAATAACCTCCTTCCCGGGGCCGAGTTTTGCGAGAGGCCTATTGGATGGGTTTCTGGGAAGGAAACCGCAAAATCCTTTTAAGAGGTACAATCCGGTAGTAAAAAATTCCGAAAGGCAAGAGCAAGAGGTGAAAGAGATCGCTGATTATGCCATATCAGGTAAAACTTCCGGCTAAGCTGGACTCCTTCCAGGACAGGGGCGTGTAACAGACCGTGCTCCAGATCGTCTCTCACGGCAAGCCGGGAAACGACGGAGCATCCAAGCCCTGCCCTGACGGCCTGGCGGATTGCCTCTGTACTCCCCATCTCTGCCACAATTTGAAGGTCGCTGAGCTGCAAATTACCTGCGGCCTGCAGGGCACGCTCCGTGGCCAAACGTGTACCCGATCCCTTTTCTCTCAAAACAAAGGGTTCGGACGCAAGATCGTCTATAGACGCCTTCCCGCAATCAGCAAGGCGGTGCCCCTGAGGTACGATCAGGACCATCTCATCGTGAAAGCACGGTTCAAAGCTGAGGCCTTTCTCGCGGACAACCGCCCCTACCATCCCCATTTCCAGCTCACCACTGGCAACAGCAGCAGCGATTGCTGCCGTATCCGATATGCGCAACATCACCCTTATGTTGGGACGCCCGGCCTTGAATCGACCGATCAGACCCGGAAGGATATACTGCCCGGGGATATTACTGCCTCCAAGGTCCAGGCTGCCCTTTTCCTGGCCTAAAAACTTGGCAATTTCCCGTTCGGCCTGGAGATTAAGTCTCAATATCTGGCGTACAAAAGGATAAAGTAGTTCTCCGGCCTTGGTGGGCGTCACCTCTCTTCCGCTCCGATCGAACAAACGAACGCCCAGGTTTTCTTCTAAGACCTGGATGTGACCGCTGACTGTCGGCTGTGTGAGGTGCACTTCGTGTGCCGCCCGGCTGAAACTGCGGTTTTCCCACACAGCCAAAAAGACCTGGAGCTGGCGTATTTCCATCATACTTTTCCTTCCGGCAAGAGCGCAGGTTCACCCAGCATCTTCGCCAAGGCAGTTATGCGGGCGGCATGCTCAAGGCATTCCATGAGCTCAAAGGCCCTCCAGAGAGTCGGCCCCCTGGTAATGGCCCCGTGATGGGCAAGTATCTGGACAGGCCCTTTACAGAGTGCATCCACAACTGCATGGGCCAACGCATCAGTGCCGGGCCTTTCAAAGGGCACTACGGCAACTTCTCCAAGAAACATCTTCCCCTCAATCAGCAAATGGGGCAGCAATTGATTTCCTGACAGGTTGAGCGCCAGGGTCCATGGAGGGTGGGTATGCACTACCGCCCTGGCATCCGGATCCTGCCGATAGATTGCCATGTGCATGACAATCTCCGAAGAGGGACGTCCCGGCCCGTTGAGGACATGCCCTTCAGAATCCACGACAATCAGGTCCGCTTCATTCAAAAAGCCCTTGTGCACCCCGCTGGGGGTTATGAGTATATCTCCTCCGGAAAGCCGGACACTTACATTTCCATCTGCAGCGGCGATCAAGCCCCTGTTATACAGTTGCCTGCATACCCTTATGACCTGAAGCCGGAGTCCGCTGTCTTCTTGTGCCGTCAATTGCTGAACTCCTGTTTCCTGGTGACCCCTTTCTTTATTCTGTCCAGGGTGGATGCCAGGGCCGTAATAACATGTTCCCTGGTACTTCCGGCAATTCCAAGAAGCATAATATCTTCTCCCACGCCCAGTCTTCCTTCTTGTATTTCAGCCTCAGCCGCCGTGATGCCGGTGAGCTTTCGCGCATCGGTCAGTACCCGGGACAACTTCCCCCGGTCCACTTTGACCTCAATGGATTTAACAGGTCTTCCGTCCCTGCTGGAATTCCGCACAATCCCATTGTGGATCAAAATCATGCCCGCATCGCTGCCAGCTTTTTCCCTGAGCCTGGCCGCGAATTCAATCAGATCCATATAAGCCATACCGCCGGTTGCAAGATAGACAAAGAACAATTAATATTAAAGATCTTGTATTTTGCAGTAAAATTGGAAATTGGGAAAACACAAAGATGTAGATACGTTACCTAATTTCAAATTTCGAATTTCCAGTTTAGACATCGGAGGACCAATAACATGCCTATTCATGAATTCAGATGCCTGGATTGTGACTATATCTTTGAACTCCTTATTATGAGCAAAAATGAGATGGACTCCGTTATATGCCCCAAATGCGAGAGTTCCAATGTCGGCAAGCTCATGAGTGTTGCCAATATTGCTGTAGACAAACGCCCGAGCAGGTCTTCCCGGTCTCAACCTCCTGTGCAGCAACATACGTGCGATTCCGGCTCATGCGCCACAATCGACCTGCCGGGATATGAAAGGTAAGACAGGGCCTTTCGCCCGGCCTGTTCTCCACCCAACACAACATCAGACTGCCGCGGCCCTTCTGCGCTCTTTCTCTTCATAGAATACCTTCCCCGTACCGGCAGGTATGAGGCGCCCCATGATCACGTTTTCTTTCAGCCCTCTCAGGTAATCCACCTTCCCGGCTATGGAGGCCTCGGTCAGGACCTTGGTGGTCTCCTGGAAAGACGCTGCTGAAATAAAGCTGTCTGTGCTGAGAGATGCCCTGGTAATGCCAAGAAGCATGGGTTCGGCAGAAGCAGGCTCGCCTCCTTCTTCTGCCAGTATCCGTTCGTTTTCTTCCTCAAAGCGGCTGCGTTCTACCTGCTCTCCAAGCATGAACGTACTGTCTCCCACACCGGTGATCTTTACCTTGCGAAGCATCTGCCGCACTATCACTTCGATGTGTTTGTCATTAATCTTGACCCCCTGGAGCCTGTATACTTCTTGAATCTCGCCCACCATGTATCTGGCAAGGTCCTTTATGCCTTTCACCCTGAGATAGTCATGGGGATCGATAACCCCGTCCATCAACGACTCACCGGCCCTGACATAATCTCCTTCATGGACTTTTATATATTTGCCCCTGGGTATCAGGTACTCCTTTGGTTCACCATACTCCGGAGTCACAATAACCCGCCTCTTGTTCTTGACATCCTTGCCGAAAGACACCACCCCGTCGATTTCTGTAATGACTGCATACTCTTTGGGCTTCCTTACCTCAAAGAGTTCGGCGATCCTTGGAAGACCCCCTGTAATATCCTTGGTCTTGGTGGTCTCTCTGGGGATTCTCGCCAGGGGCTCTCCGGCCTCCACCTTATCTCCCTCATTGACAATGATGATGGCACCTACCGGGAGCTGGTAGCGGGCCTCGCCCTTGCCGTCGCCCAGCTTCAAAGTGCGCCCCCGCTCGTCCTTTATGGAAATCCTGGGCCGGTAATCTGCTGCACGGTACTGTATCACCACCCTGCTTGCCTTTCCGGTGACCGGATCCACCTTCTCCTGCATGGTGACCCCCTCGATGAGGTCACCGAATTTCACCACCCCGGGCACCTCTGTAAGAATCGGTACGGTGAATGGATCCCACTGGGCAAGCTTCTCGCCTGCATCTATCTCCTGACCTTCCTCCACTACCAGTTCGGCACCGTATATTACAGGGAAGCGCTCCCTCTCGCGTCCGTCCGGGGCCACAATCACTATCTCTCCATTCCGGTTCAGCACTACATGCCGGCCGGACGGATTCCGCACGGTATTTAACCTCTCAAAATGCACCACACCGGACCCTCTTGAGCAAATTTCAGCCTGTTCCACCTTGCCGCTCGCAGTACCGCCAATATGAAAGGTCCGCATGGTAAGTTGTGTTCCCGGTTCCCCTATGGACTCCGCGGCTATGATGCCGATTGCCTCACCCATAGCCACAATACCGCCACGGGCCAGATCCCTTCCGTAGCACCTGGCACAGACCCCGTAAGGAGACCTGCAGGTGAGCACCGATCGAATCTCCACGCTGGAAATACCCGCATCCTCAATCTTGCGCACCCCTTCCTCGTCAATCTCCTCATTGGCCTTGACAAGGACCTCTCCTGTCACGGGATCAACTATGTCCATCAAGGCTACACGCCCAAGAATACGCTCGCCAAGACGCTGGATAATCTCACCGCCTTCCAGCAGGTGCCCGATCTCTATGCCGTCAATGGTCCCGCAGTCCTCCTCTGTTATGGTGGCGTCCTGGGCAACATCAACAAGGCGCCTGGTGAGATAGCCGGAATTAGCGGTCTTGAGCGCGGTGTCCGCCAAACCCTTCCGTGCCCCGTGAGTGGATACGAAATATTCCAGCACGCTCAAGCCCTCACGGAAGTTTGCCTGAATGGGGGTCTCTATGATCTCTCCTGACGGTTTAGCCATCAGACCGCGCATTCCTGCAAGCTGCCTGATCTGATCCTTACTGCCCCTGGCACCGGAATCGGCCATGATGAAAATAGGATTGAAACTGGGAGACGGCACCGCCTTTCCTTCAGGCCCGCGGTGATACTCTACGGAAATACCGTCCATCATCTCCTTTGCCACTTCATCGGTCGCCCTGGTCCAGATATCAACCACCTTGTTGTATTTTTCTCCATCAGTTATCAGGCCCTCAGAATACTGGTGCTGGACATCTAATACCTCTTTCTGGGCCTTTTCAAGAATTTCCTCCTTTTGCACCGGGACCATCACATGGTTGATGCCGATGGAAATCCCGGCCAAGGTGGCAAAGCGATATCCCATGTCCTTGAGGTGATCCGCAAGAATTACTGTCTTTTTGGCCCCTGCTGCACGGTAACTCTCGTCGATAAGTCTGCCGAGATCCTTCTTGCGCATGGTTTTATTGATAACAGAAAAGGGCACCTCATCAGGCAGAATATCAGAGAGGATTACCCGGCCCACAGTGGTCTCTGTCAGCCCGCCTCGAATCCTGGCCTTAATCCTTGCCTGCAGATGGACCACACCGGCCTCCCATGCAAGCAACACCTCTTCCCTGGAACCAAATACCTTGCCTTCACCCTTTGCATTTAACCTCTCCCTGGTCATGTAATATATACCGAGGACTATGTCCTGAGTGGCCATGATGATAGGCTCTCCGTGGGCAGGAGAAAGCACATTGTTGGTTGACATCATGAGCACCCTTGCTTCTGTCTGGGCCTCCACTGACAGGGGTACATGGACTGCCATCTGGTCCCCATCGAAATCGGCATTGTATGCGACGCACACCAACGGATGGAGCTGAATGGCCTTACCTTCAATAAGTACGGGCTCAAAGGCCTGAATGCCCAAACGGTGCAAAGTGGGAGCACGATTCAGCAGAACAGGATACTCTTTCACAACCTCATCAAGGGCATCCCATACCTCAGGGGCCTCCTTTTCCACCATCTTCTTTGCGCTCTTGATGGTGGCAACAAGCCCTTTCTCTTCAAGTTTATTGTAAATAAAGGGCTTAAAGAGCTCTATCGCCATCCGCTTCGGCAGGCCGCACTGGTGGAGCCTGAGTTCCGGGCCTACTACAATGACCGAACGTCCTGAGTAATCGACCCTCTTTCCAAGGAGGTTCTGACGAAAACGTCCCTGCTTGCCCTTGAGCATATCCGACAATGACTTCAGGGGACGCTTGTTCGGTCCTGTAACTACCCGGCCCCTCCGGCCGTTGTCAAAGAGGACATCCACTGCCTCCTGGAGCATCCTTTTTTCATTCCTGATAATGATGTCCGGGGCATCCAGCTCCTTGAGCTTCTTTAGTCGATTATTCCGATTGATGACCCTGCGATAGAGGTCATTGAGATCCGATGTGGCAAAACGCCCTCCATCCAGGGGGACAAGGGGCCTTAAATCAGGAGGAAGAACGGGTATAACGCTCAAAATCATCCATTCAGGCCGGTTACCTGAATCCCGAAAGGCCTCGACGACCCGCAACCGCTTACCGAGCTTCTTCCTTTTGGCCTCTGAACGGGTCTTGATCATCTCTGCCCGGAGTTCCGTGGACAGGGCATCCAGATCGAGACGGCTTAACAGCAGATGGATTGCCTCCGCCCCTATATCTACCTCAAACTTGTCACCGAATTGTTCCTTATTTTTGTAATAGGCCTCATCGGACATAAGGGTGCCTACAGGGATCTCAGGCATCTCCGATGCGATCACTATGTGTGACTCGAAATACAGGACCCTTTCAAGCTCTCTCAGGCTCAAATCCAGAAGTACGCCGATTTTGCTGGGAAGGCTCTTTAAGAACCATATATGAGCTACCGGAGCCGCCAGGGAAATGTGTGCCATCCGCTCCCGCCGGACTTTTGACTGGATGACCTCAACTCCGCATTTTTCGCAGATGATGCCACGGTGCTTCATGCGCTTGTACTTTCCGCACAGGCACTCATAATCCTTTACAGGGCCAAAAATCTTGGCACAAAAAAGGCCTTCCCGTTCCGGCTTAAAGGTCCGGTAATTGATGGTCTCAGGTTGCCTTACCTCTCCATGTGACCTTCCGAGAATCTTCTCGGGAGAGGCCAGAGAAATCCTGACGGACCTGAAACTTAAAGGATCTTTTGGCTTTGTAAAAAGAGAAAGAAGATCTTCCATTCATTAAACCCCTGTTACTCCATCAACTCTATATCCATACACAAGCCCTGGAGCTCTTTCACCAATACGTTAAAGGATTCCGGAAGACCTGCCTCAAGGAAATTGTTGCCCTTGACGATCTTCTCATACATCCTGGATCTTCCGGCTACATCGTCGGACTTGACTGTCAGAAACTCCTGAAGGGCGTAAGCAGCTCCGTAAGCCTCCATGGCCCACACTTCCATCTCACCCAATCGCTGCCCACCGAACTGGGCCTTTCCTCCAAGGGGCTGCTGGGTAACCAGGGAATATGGACCGGTAGAGCGGGCATGTATCTTATCATCCACTAAGTGATGAAGTTTCATTACATACATGACCCCGACTGTGACCGGATCGGCAATAGGCTCTCCCGTATAGCCATCGTAAAGAACCACCTCGCCGAGTTCTGATTGTCCTGATTCTACCAGGAGCCGGCGTATCTCTTCCTCACCTGCTCCGTCAAACACCGGAGACGCAACCGGCACGCCCTTTTCAAGGCTCAAGGCAAGATCCCGCAGCTGTTCGTCATCCAGGTTGCCTAACAGGGCATTCAGTTCGTCTTCCGAATATACATTGGCCATCTTTTTTTTGATCATGTCGATCTTGTAATCTCTTGCCAACCCAGCGAGCTGCGCTCCGAGGTTTTTTGCGGCCCAGCCCAGATGGACCTCCAGAATCTGGCCAATATTCATCCGTGAGGGTACGCCCAGTGGGTTTAAAACAATGTCAACCGGGGTACCGTCCGCGAAATATGGCATATCCTCTACCGGCACGATAGCGGAAACCACGCCCTTGTTTCCATGACGTCCTGCCATCTTGTCACCCACGGCCAGCTTCCGCTTCATTGCCACGCAGACCCTGACCATCTTGATCACACCTGGCGGAAGATCATCCCCTTTCTTCAGACGCTCAATTTTTCCTTCAAAATATTCGGTCTTTTGCCGGACTTCACTCTCATACCAGGACAGCACATCACTGACTGCAGGAGGCAGCCCCCTGCTGCCCTCCAGCATGAGATCTCTCAGGCGATGGATGGGAATCTTCCGGAGCATATCGCCACTGATCTCCTGCCCTGCTTCAAGATATACCTTGCCTTTGCTGTCTATTATTGAAACCGATGCCTTATGCCCTTTGAGATGACCCTCCAGCTTCTTAAGAGCGGTCCGGCGAATCACATTGATCTCATCCGCCTGGTCCTTAAGCATACGTGCTATTTCAAAGTCCTCAACGGCCTGGATCCGTTCATCCTTTTCCACACCTCTGCGGCAAAAGACCCTGGCCTCTGTCACTACACCATGGATTCCGGGCGGCACTCTGAGAGACGTATCCTTTACGTCTCCTGCCTTCTCGCCAAAGATGGCCCGAAGGAGCTTTTCCTCGGGAGTGAGTTGGGTCTCTCCTTTTGGTGTGACCTTGCCCACAAGTATGTCTCCGGGCTTAACCTCTGCCCCTATACGTATAATGCCGCTGTCGTCCAGATCGCTCAGGGCATCCTCCCCTACATTAGGTATGTCACGGGTTATCTCCTCCTTGCCCAGCTTGGTATCCCTGGCCTCTACCTCGAATTCCTCAATGTGTATCGATGTATAGACATCTTCCTTGACCAGACGTTCACTCACGACCATTGCATCTTCGAAGTTGTAGCCCCGCCACGGCATAAAAGCCACCACGACATTCTTGCCCAATGCCAGTTCTCCGTTGTCAGTAGATGGGCCGTCTACGAGCACGTCCCCCTTTTTAAATTTCTGCCCGGGAAGCACTAATGGCCTTTGGTTAAGCGTTGTGGTCTGATTGGACTTCTGGTACTTGGTAAGTTTATGTATTTCCACCTCCACCGGCAGTTCCTTTGACTCATCCTCATCATAGACCACTACCAGGCGTGAGGCATCGACATCTTCCATCCATCCGTCCCTTCTCGCAACCACGGTCACACCGGAATCCGTAGCCACTTTTTTCTCGATTCCGGTACCCACGAGCGGGGCCTCTGAAACCAGCAAAGGAACTGACTGCCGCTGCATGTTGGAACCCATTAAGGCCCGGTTTGCATCATCATTTTCCAGGAACGGTATAAGACCTGCAGAAACACTGACTAACTGGTTGGGTGCCACGTCTATGGCAGTAATCTCCTCTGCCGGGACAATAATAAACTCGCCCATTCTCCTGGCGCCGACACTGTCATCAATAATATATCCGTCATCATCAAGATTGATCGTCGCCTGCGCTATGGTCTCCTTCTCCTCTTCAATGGCGGTCATGTAGACCACCTCCCCTGTGGTCCTGCGGTCCTTAACCTTACGATAGGGAGTCTCCAGAAAACCGTACCTGTTTATTCTGGCAAAACAACTCAGAGAGACTATCAGCCCGATATTCGGACCTTCAGGTGTTTCAATGGGACAAATCCTCCCGTAATGAGTGGGATGTACGTCCCGCACCTCAAACCCTGCCCTCTCCCTGGACAGGCCCCCCGGCCCCAAAGCGGACAACCTTCGCTTGTGAGTTATTTCAGCAAGTGCGTTTGTCTGGTCCATGAACTGGGAAAGCTGGCTGGAGCCGAAAAACTCTTTTATGACAGAGCTTACGGGCTTGGGGTTCACCAGATCATTAGGCATTAGCGCCTCGACTTCCTGAAGGGTCATTCTCTCTTTAATAGCCCGCTCCATCCGGACCAACCCGATTCTGTACTGGTTCTCTATAAGCTCGCCTACCGATCTGACCCGCCGGTTACCCAGATTATCTATGTCATCCACCGGCCCCTGCCGGTCCTTTAAGCGGACCAGCTCCCTCACGGTCTCCATTATGTCCTCGGCCGTAAGGACTTTCAGGGAAAGGGGTAAATCCATACCCAGCCTCTGATTAATCTTAAAACGGCCTACCTCTGAAAGATCATAGGTGCTGGGATTAAAAAAAAGGGAATTAAAAAACTTTTCGGCCACCTCGGGTATCGGGGGACTGCCGGGACGGAGCCTTCGGAATACCTCTATAATGGCCTCTTCCTGACTCTGCGTCTTGTCCTGGAGTAGTGTCTCCCTTATGGAAGAACTTACCTTGATCTCATCGATGAACAGAACCTGTAATTCCGCAATTCCTTTCTCTCTCAAGAGCGCCAGGTCCTTTCTTGTGACCGAAGAGTTCATGGGAATCAAGACCTCACCGGTTTCAGGATCAACTACATCAAGGGCGGTAATCTTTTCTATGAGATCATTTTCTTCAACAGGTACCATGGTGATACCCGCCTCCTCGAATTTCTTCATCGCGGTCCGGGAGAACTTGCGGTTCTTTCGTAAAATGATCTCGCCCGTAACAGGATTCACCACGTCCAGAGTGGCTTTCCGGCCCAACATAGTCTCTGCATTCACCTTGCGATACAGAAGACGGTTATCAATAATATACGTATCCCAGTGATAGAAAATGCTCAGCATATCCTCGGTGCTGTAACCCATGGCTCTCAACAGCACTGTTACAGGAAATTTCCGCCTGCGATCTATCCGGACATGCAAGATGTCTTTTGGATCAAACTCTAAGTCTATCCAAGAACCACGGACAGGAATGATCCTGGCGGAATAAAGCAGTTTCCCGCTGGCATGCGTCTTTCCCTTGTCATGGTCGAAAAAGACCCCGGGGGACCTCTGAAGCTGGCTGACCACAACTCTTTCGGTACCATTAATAATAAAGGTGCCTGTCCTCGTCATAAGAGGAATTGTGCCAAAGTAAATCTCCTGCTCCTTGATATCCCGTATACTTTGTACTCCGCTTTCTTTATCTATGTCATAAGAAAGGAGTCGCGCCACGATCTTCACCGGCGCGTCATAAGTTACGCCGCGTGAAATGCATTCCTCCTCGGAATATTTCGGCTCGCCTATAGAATATTGAACAAATTCAATAGAAGATGCACCTGTGAAATCCGTTATCGGAAAGACGCTTTGGAATGCTGCCTGAATTCCCACATCTTCCCTGACTTCCGGAGCCACGTCTTTTTGCAGGAACTTGGCGTAGGAATGCTGCTGCATTTCAATTAAGTTTGGAATATCAATGACTTTTTTTACACGACCAAAGTTCTTCCTCACTGGAAGTGTCTGAGTTTTTGTCATAGAGTATTGCCTCGGGTCAGCCTTTTTATTGCGCTTTATTTACGATAGGGGAAACTGAATACAGGAACGGGGCTTATTCCCGTTCCTTTATTTTATCTCTACCTTTGCGCCGACCTTCTCGACCTGCTCCTTTATTTTCTCGGCATCTTCCCTGGAAACCCCTTCTTTGATGGGTTTTGGTGCACTCTCAACCAGTTCTTTAGCCTCCTTAAGGCCCAGATTTGTTACAGCCCTGATTTCCTTGATTACCTTGATCTTCTCACTGCCGAATTCCACCAGAATGACATCGAACTCTGTCTTTTCCTCAGCGGGAGCACCGGCAGCTGCACCGGCAGCTGCACCGGCAGCTGCTACTGCGACCGGCGCCGCGGCACTGACACCAAATTTATCCTCCAGATCCTTGATGAGCTCAGAAAGCTCAAGCACTGTCATATTAGATATGAATTCAATTACGTCCTCTTTGGAAATAGCCATTTCAGTCTCCTTTTAACTATCTATGATTATAGGCGTTCACAGGTTCAGGGTTTACCGTTCAGGGTTGCTTTGATGCCTTCTCCATTCCAAACTCACGAATCAAAGGCCCAAATTTCCGTTAAACTCTGAACCTTTGAACCCGTGAACCTTGAACCTCTTGGGCAGAATCACTTATTCAATTGTCATTATTATTTTTCCGGTCTTCAATCGCCATTAACGCATAGAGCAATTTTTGCGGTATGCCTGACAGGACCCTGACAAGACACGCGGGAACGGCAACAAAAACCCCAAGCAGTTTTGCAAGCAGAACCTCCAGACCAGGCAGTTCTGACAGGGCCTGGATCTGGGCAGCATCAATCAACTTTCCGTTCATAACGCCGCCGCGGATTTCAAGGACCTCATTCTCCTTTGCGAACTCCGCTATGACCTTGGCCATGGACACCGGATCTTCATAGGCAAAGACCACGGCATTAGGGCCTGAAAACTGATCTGAAAGCACTTCCGCCGGAGTACCTTGTACGGCCCTTCTGAAAAAGGTATTTTTCGACACCTTAAACTCGGCGCCTGACTCCCTGAGCTTTCTTCGAAGTTCATTGGCACCAGCAACATCGAGACCTGGAAACCGGGTCATAATTACAGTTGCAGACCTGGAAAACTTCTCATGCAGATCCTGGACGATTGTCTCTTTCTCCTTAATCCTTAAAGACAAATTTCTCCCCCCTTTCTACCACAGGCAGTTATTTTTACTGCCAAAGGCAGAGGCCTCACCTATCTGGGCAGGTAGAGCCAAGTACTGAGCCGACTCTATTAAACACATGAGGTGTACCTACTGTCTCTGACAAATGAGCAGATATGGAAATGTTGAATTTTGAATTGCGGACAAAATAGTAAATATCCGGTGAATCCGTGGTCCGCTGTGGAAGTTGCCGTCCGTGCCCTGCCGCAGGAGCGGTTTGCCTTTTGCGGGGTTTCGATCGCGGGCCGGATTGCACCGCATCTCCGGTCCGCGATGAGTGAGCTTTGAAACCCGGAAAAAGGTAACCGCTCCAAGGCAGGATATAACGGGTTCACCGGATATTTACACAAAATATAATATTATCCCTTAGAAATTCAGAATTTAACACTCAAAATATAGTCCGGCACCTTAATTCGGCATTCAGAATTCAACATTAATTATTTAGGAAGCGACTGCTTTGACTTCAGCTGGATCCACCTTCACTCCGGGGCCCATTGTAGTGGATATTGCAACGCCCCGCACATAGGCCCCCTTGCTTGTGGAAGGCTTTGCTCGAAGTAATGCCTCGGCAATCGCTGCAAAATTCTCCCTGATTTTACTGGAGCCAAAGGAAACCTTACCCAAGGGAACATGGACAACCCCGCCCTTGTCTACACGGAAATCCACCTTCCCTGCCTTTATCTCATTAACCGCCCTGGAGACATCAAATGTGACGGTCCCGGTTTTGGTATTTGGCATCATACCCCTTGGCCCGAGAATCTTGCCGATCCTGCCCACCATGGACATCATATCGGGAGTAGAGACGACTTTATCAAAATCAAGCCATCCTCCTTTAATCTTTTCTATCACATCCTCGGCACCGACATAGTCGGCACCGGCATCTTCAGCCTCTCTGGCCTTTTCGCCCTTGGCAATGACCAGGACACTTTGAGTGCGTCCGGTACCATGAGGAAGGACAACAGAGCTTCTCACATTCTGATCCGCCTTCCTGGGATCAACACCCAAAACTATGGCCGTATCTATACTCTCATCAAATCTGGCATAGCTTGTGCTGATGACAATGTCTATTGCCTCATCCAGGCCGTACCTTCTGCCGGTATCTACTCTGGCCCTTGCGTCACGATATTTTTTGCCATGACTTCCTGCCATACAACTCTCCCTTTAATCAACGATTTCGATGCCCATACTGCTGGCTGTGCCTTCAATGGAACGTACAGCTGCATGCAAATCGACAGCAGTCAGATCCGGCTTCTTTTTCATGGCGATTTCCTCTACCTGCTTCCTGGTAACTTTGCCGACCTTGTCCCGGTTAGGTATCCCTGAACCTTTCTCGATACCAGCCGCCTTCTTCAGCAATACAGATGCAGGAGGCGTCTTCATAACAAAGCTGAATGACCTGTCTGCATATACTGTTATCACAACCGGTATTATCATCCCGATCTGGTCCTCTGTCTTCGCATTAAAGGCCTTCACAAACTCCATTATGTTCACTCCATGCTGGCCCAAAGCCGGTCCCACAGGCGGCGACGGATTTGCCTGTCCGGCGGGGATCTGGAGCTTGATATATGATAAGATTTTCTTGGCCATAATATTCTCCTTTAACCGGCCTTTTGTACGCTTCCGAATTCCAGTTCAACAGGTGTTGACCTTCCAAAAATAGAGACAAGTACACGGATCTTCCCTTTCTCAGGGCTGACTTTGTCCACGACACCGTTAAAATTGGCAAAAGGCCCTTCTGTCACGGTCACATGATCACCTTTTTCAAAGCTGTACTTGGGTACAGGCTTCAGCTCCCGCTCTTCCATCTGGCGGATTATGTGTTCAGCCTCTTCATCTGAAAGGGGTACCGGATTCTTCAGGCCGCCGATAAAACCGGTCACTTTTGGGGTATCCTGAACCAGGTGCCATGACTTATCATTCAATTCCATATGCACCAGGATGTAGCCGGGGAAAACCTTTCTGGATGAGGTGCGTCTCTCTCCTCCCAGTATCTCTACCACCTTCTCCATTGGGACAACAATATCGGAGAAATATTCCTCCATCCCGTGCTGCTTGATCCTCTCCTCTATAGAGGCCTTGACCTTATGCTCAAACCCGGAATAAGTATGAACAATATACCATTTATGTTCCATATAAATTACTCATTTAAAAGCTCGGAACGTTGAAATTAGAAAATAGAAATTGGAAATTTGGCTTTCATGCTTTTGTTTCGTTTCATCTTTTCCTAATCTCTAATTTCTAATTTCCAATTTCAAGTTTCAAACCATGAACGGCTACTTTTTTAAAGGAATTGCCTCAACCGGCAGCCATTAATCTGCAAATATACATCATCAGACTCCTGCTAATAAATGAGGAAGCTGACAAGCTTTGTCAAGGAAAAGTCCACTATACCAAGGTAGGCGGTAAAGAAAAAGGTAATTGCCAATACGGCGGTGGTCAGCGCAATTGCCTCTTTCCTGGAAGGCCAGGTTATTTTATCAAATTCAACACGGACCTCTATGAAAAAGGATTTAACCTTGTCGACCCAATCTTTAATGCCGCTTCTCAAGGCAGGGCTGACCTCCGCCCGACCAGAGACATCGTTGGGTGGGGAATAGCTCTTGACAGGCTTGACATCGCCTTGTTTTGCAGCCTGTGCTTTTTTTCTGTTCTGTATCTTTTTGGATTTCTTTTTAGACACTTAAATTTCTCAACTTACCGGAGTCGACTTCCGCTTTCTGGCAACAAGCAATGGCAGGCCAGGAGGGACTCGAACCCCCAACTCCCGGATTTGGAGTCCGGTGCTCTACCGTTAGAGCTACTGGCCTACTGATATCAGCACCCTTTTCCCGCGCCGGCTTTATTGAACTACTTTATCTCCCTGTGTATGGTATGCCGCCTGTCGAATCGGCAATATTTCTTTAATTCAAGCTTATCCGGAGTAGTCCGCTTGTTCTTTGTAGTAGTATAATTACGCCGCTTGCAGACCGTACACGCAAGGGTGACTATCTCTCTCATAACCTGCCTCCTACTCCACGATCTTGGTTACCACGCCGGCCCCGACCGTCCGGCCGCCTTCACGGATCGCAAACCTGACTCCCTCTTCCATGGCAATGGGCTGGATCATCGAGACCTCAAGAGATACATTGTC
>Ga0190316_1000042_pt1 | contig 30994 bp, 51 predicted proteins | sample 48701112_MG_FD_161663 | JGI IMG/M metagenome (GOLD analysis project Ga0190316, IMG submission 161663) | Hydrothermal vent sediment bacterial communities from Southern Trench, Guaymas Basin, Mexico - 4870-11-1-2_MG | ecosystem: Environmental > Aquatic > Marine > Hydrothermal vents > Sediment ... | reverse complement strand
ATGATACTTGCAATTCCAACAGGAGTTAGTGGTAAATTTATGGAGTATTTTGATTTTGATTCTATACAAGTCAGTGATGTTCCGATACTATCTGTTGAGGAAGTTTACCATCAAACGGAAGATAAAGCTTTTCTTGGTTTGGCAGTAACAAAAATAAATAGATATGTTAAATATCCATTAGTAGTTACAATAGATGCTGGTGAGAGTCATTGTGATGCGGCATTAACAGTTGGTCATCGTGAAGAATTTTTCGAAGATGAATATAAGTATTTCAAAGTGGTTGTTGATGGTATATATGTTTGGAGACCTGATGAAAGAAAAAAGATAGTTGTTGATATAGATAATATAACAGATTTTGTTAGGTTTTTATGTAGAAACTTTAATGTAAAGGTAGTTAGAGCGGACTTTTGGAATTCGGCTTCTTTGGTTCAAAGTATAAACAAGGAATTTCCGAATGTAAAATGTTATAGGAAAAATGCTAATTTGAACGCTTATAATAATACGAAAACATTATTATATTCAAATCTATTGATTTTACCAGATTCTCCTTATTCCTTAGAGTTTACCAAACAGTTTTCAGCATTAAAACCACCTAAAGGTAGTCAGAAACCAAAGGTTTTGTATGGAAAACAGGATATTGTTGATACTGTTGTTGAGTTGGTAGATGAATTGTGGTTAGAGACATTTCGAACAGAGGATGTACCAGTTGGTGCAAGACCGAAAGCAATGTATAGTCCTACTGATGTAAGAACTTTGAGACAAAAGGAAGATTTGGAGAGTTTAGTAAGAGTTTCTAAATATAGAGAAAGACTATTTGGTAGGAAAGTTGGTAAGGGTTATTCAGAAGGGCATGATTTTCCAATAGGGAGTTTTAAGAGATGAGTAGAAAAAGTAAAACAAAAGGTTCTGAATATGAAAGAAGAATAGCAAAAATGTTATCTGATTGGTCTAGACTGAAGATATTTAGAACACCGTTATCTGGAGGGTATCGGTTATCTACTAAATCTGATTTAACAACTAAAAATCCTGATGATTTTGTAATGATAGTTGATACAAAGAAATGGGAGAATTCTTATAGTTTGAAGAGTTTATTAGATAATAATTTAGATGTTTTTATAGATGTATATTGGAAAAAATTAAAAGAGACAAAAGAGACATGTGTTGTGGATAACAAGAGATATTATAAGTTTCCTATAATGATATTTTCAAGTAATTATGATGATGACTATTGTGTTATAAGTTATACATTTTTTAAGAGGATGAAGACTTATTCGTTTCCTTTTTTGAAGAAGAAGGATTATGTTATTATGAAATTTAAATATTTTCTCGATTATTATACTTATAACCATATTAAAATGTTTGTTAGAGAAGGAGGTGCTATATGAGAATACTTGTTATAGATACATGTTTTGCTATGCCAGTTATAATGAGATTAGGTCAGGAACAGAATGAGGTGAAAGTATTTATACCAGAGGGTGAGGCTCATCCATCAGCAGAAAAAGAACTATTTGGTAAAGGTATTTATGAGGAGTATGGTATAGAAAGAGTACATGATGTATTGAGATATTATGATTGGGCTGATATAATTCTTTATACTGATATAAATTTTGGTAAAGAGATTGATACTTTGATTAGTAGAGGTTATAAAGTATTTGGTGCACCTTATTTTGTAGAGGAGATGGAGAATGACAGAGAATATATCAGAAAGATTTATCCTTTTTTGAATTATCCAGAGACATATCATTTTGATTCTGTACAAGAGGCAATAGATTTTTTTGGTGAGAATAAAGGTATTTATGTGATAAAGGTTGATAAGATTGGAGATTCGAGTATAAAAACTTATGTTCCTTTTAGTGAGGAGGATTGCAGAGACCATTTAGAATATCTTTTACAGAAAGTGCCTGACGCAAGTCTTATATTACAGAAAAAGATTGACGGTGTTGAAATTGCTATAACAGGGTTTTATAATGGGACAAAGTTTTTGAAACCTTATCTAATAAATTATGAAGAGAAAAGAATGTTTCCAGGTAACATAGGACCATTTACAGGTGAAATGGGAACAACTGGATATTTTGAGTATGAAAGTAAATTGTTTGATGAAACTTTGAGAAAGATAGAACATGAGTTATCAAGAACAAGATTTCATGGTGTTTTTGATTTTAATTGTATTGTTGATGAAGAAGGAAATACTTATATATTAGAACCTACTCCAAGATTTGGTGCACCAACTATGAGTCTTTATTTATTGTTGATAAAAGATGAATTCAGTAAATTAGTGTATAATGTAACTTATGGTATTGATGAAGATATAGATGTTTATGATAATATTGGAGTAACTGTTGGTTATAATGCTTGTGGTTATCCTTTCATGGATGTAGTTAATCAGAGAGGTGCGAATAAAGTTGTTTATGTAAAAGAAAATGAGGATATAAATATTGATTTCTATGGAGTATATAAAGATGATGATGGAAAGTTAAGAGTAGTTCCTAATAATGGAAGAATACTTACAGTTAGTGGAAAACATGAAAAGTTTGATGAGGTGTATAGAATAGTTTATGATTATTTAAAAGATGATTGTGTGTATACTATTGATGGGTATTATAGAAATGATATTGGTATAAGATTGAAGGAACAGAAAGATATATTATTTAATACTGGTTACATGGATATATTGAGATACAATAATATTTAGGAGGTAATTATGAGAAGATATGCTGATTTGAATTCCTTAATGAATAACTTAATACAAGCATTAAGAAAGAAATATCCTGATTGGAGTGATGAGGAATTAGAGGATTATATCAGAAATGTAATAAATCCATTAGATCCAACAGGTATTGAAGCAAATTATACTTTATGGATTATACTACAATTGAGAAACAATCAGATAAGTTTACCTGAAGATGAAGAAAGAGTCAAACAGTTATTAAAATACTATGATTTGAATAAAAAGAAAGTTTCAGGACTACCGAAAGATATTTATTTCGTTGATTTCAATGAACTTGAGAATATGATAAATGAACTCAAGGAAAAAGGTGAAATCAGAGAAAAATCATTGAGAGAACAATATGAAGAAATCAAAGAAGGGGTTAAAGAAATATATAATGATGGGACTTATAGAATATTAGAATGTACTACACCTGAAGCAGTTGTCAGATTTGGTAGAGGAAGTAAATGGTGTACTACAGATATAGAAAAAGCAAAAGAATATTTAGAATATGGACCTATCTATAGAATATTTGTTGATGGAAATCCTTATGCTTCTTTAAATTATGTAGGAATAATAGATGTAATGGATCGTGATCTTGAATATGACGATGATCCTTTATTATTTGAGATTCTTTGTATGTTAAATAGAGGAGGATATTCTGATATACCTGATGATTATGTTGATGATATATGTGTTGAATTGGCAGCATATAGTGATGATCCTGAAGTGTTATTAGAATTAGCAAAAGATGAATATTGGAAAGTTAGAGAGTTTGTATCAGAAAATCCTAATACACCATTGGAAGCATTAAAAATTTTATCAGAAGATGATGACAAAGATGTTAGAGTGTATGTTGCACAGAATCCTAATACGACTATAGATATATTGGAGCAGTTGATGTATGATGAAGAATGGGAAGTTAGGTGGGAAGTAGCAAGAAATCCTAATATTTCAATTGATATGCTAAGACAACTTGCGAATGACAAAAATGAACAGGTCAGAATACAAGTAGCAGCAAATCCAAATACACCTTCAGATGTTTTAAGAAATTTAGCAAATGACGAAAATGAACAAGTTAAGTTTGAGGTTGCACGTAATTTTAACACACCAGAAGATGTTTTAAGAGAATTAGCAAATGATGAAGGTGCTTACGTTAGAGCTGTAGTAGTAGAAAATCCCAATATACCTGTAGATGTGTTGAGTGTATTATTGAAAGATGATATTATATGGGTTAGAGATAAGGCGATAGAACAATTAAGAGAAAGAGGTATAGAAGTGGAATGTTCTATAATAATTCTTTCAAAACTTGAATTAGATGTTAATGATGTACTGAAATGTATAAAAGAAAATGACCAGAAAAGTTGTGATAAAGTATTTTCACAGATATATGCTTATGTTAGAGGTATTGTTTATAGTAAGTTCCCTAAATATGGAGAGGATATGGTAAGTTATATAGTTTCACGTGTGTATAGGTTACTTAAAAGATTCTATAATCCTGCAAAGAACCCAAATCCTGTTATTTTTATAAATAAAGTAATATCAGATTCTATACATATGTTTTTGAAAGATCAGGAACATTATAAGAAAGAACTTGAGGTCGGTTATATTCCTAAATATATAGATAGTTTTGATATCAAAATTGTAATAGATGAAATAAAAAATAAAGTTGATTATCCAGAGGTTATTGATATGTTATTAGAAGGTTACACAAAGAAAGAGATTGAAGAGAAAACAGGAATTAGTTTTTATAAAATAGATAAAATGTTAAAACAACTTAAACCTGTTATAAAGAGGATAATATGGGGAATCTTGTAGATTATCTTATATATTCACCTTATAAGAAAACAGGTAGAAAAGATGAGGTTAGGTATTGCTGTCCAGAATGTGGTGATTATAAGTATCATTTGTATGTTAATTTAACAAAAGGTCTTTATCATTGTTTCAGATGTAATTATTCTGGTAAATTAAGTGAAAGAGATTTAAAGAGATTAGTTTATGGATTTGATATAGATTTGGATGTAAAGGATGAGGAGCAACAAGAAGAGCAACAGAAGAAACATGTAATTTCTAAAAGAAAAGAAAGTAGAATAGATTTAGAATCAGATTCTTTTATAAGTAAGTTAGCAGTAAGATATTTGAAAAAAAGAGGGTTTAGTTCTGATTTGAAAAGATATGGTGTATATGTAGATGATAATTTAAGATTAGTATTTCCAGGATATGATATAGATGGTAAAGAAATGTTTTATATGTATAGAAGTTTAGTTAGTGGTGATTATAGGTTATCTAAAGGTGGTAAAGGTGTATATAATATTTATAATGTAATAAAGTTCGGTGTTAGAGATATATTTATAACAGAAGGTATTTTTGATGCATTAAGTTTTGGTGATAATGGAGTTGCTTTATTAGGTAAGTTTATTTCAGAGTTCCAAAGAGAACAGTTATTGAGATTACAAGATAAGATTGATAGAATTTTTATAGTTTTGGATAATGATGCATTTTCAGATGCTTTTAAGTTGTATAATGGTTTACAACCTTGGTTTAAAGTTTTTATTAAAAAAATACCTAAGGAATACAAAGATGCAAATGAGTTTTATGTTGATGATAGAGAAAGATTCATGGAGTTCAAAGAAAAATGTTTGAAGGAGGTGTGATATGTCATATAAAGAAATAAAGACAGTGTATCCTATTATTGAAATTTATACAGGATTTGAAGGTGAGGGGTTGTTTGTAGGAACTCCTCAGGTTTTTGTTAGGTTTTCAGGATGTAATTTAGATTGTCCGTTTTGTGACACTAAATATGCTTGGGATGGTTCTGTTAAACCTATTTTATATGATGATGAAGGTTTATGTCAGGAGTTATCCAAATATTCTAATTATAAAAAGATTAGTTTGACAGGCGGTGAACCTTTACTATTTGTTCAATATATGGATAGATTATTTAGTAATTTAATGGGTATCTTTGATGAAATAAATATAGAGACTAATGGTAGTTTGTATCATAAAAATCTGGAGATATTGAGAGGTAATTTGTTTCTAAGTATATCACCTAAAATGGATTATTTGAGTGAAGTTAATGGGTATATAGATAATTTGAAAAAGTTGTTGAATGTTACTATGAAATATCAAATTAAGTTTTTGATTGACGACACAAAATTTGATAAGGATATGAATAAGTTAAAAATCTTTATGGAGTTATTTGATGTTCCCAAAGAGAAGATTATAATACAACCTGTTTGGTATGAAGATAGAGATTATTCAAAGATAGTTGAAAGTATAATGAGTAAAGTTGTTGATTTTCGAGTTATACCGCAGGTTCATAAGTTTATTTATGGTAACAAAAGAGGTGTTTAAAAATAAAGATTTTATATAACAAAAAGAATTAAGATGAAAGGAGTTATATGAAAAAGATAATAGTTTCTGATATGGATGGTGTTTTAATAGATGAGAGGAAAAGAAGGTATAATGTATTGAAAATGATGGGTAAAGAGGCTTATTTTGATGAAGATATACATGAGTATTTTACAGAAGATGAAATAAAAGAGTTCTATAATTTATATTTTGATATTTCATTATGTTATTTGGATATGTTTTTGTTTGGTAATATTGATAAACTTGTTTCATATGGATTAGATGTTGTTATTCTGACGGGAAGAGAATCTGATTTTGATAAATGTACAGAAAGAGAGATTAAGTTTCTGAATGAGTTGGGTATGAATATAATTGATTATTTTGATAATCCTTTCCCTGATATGTTGGATGTAAAGAAGTATAAGTATATGGTTTTACAATCATTAAAGGAGAATTATGATATTTTGTTTTATGTAGATGATAGAAAAGATATTGTAGATTATGTAAAACCAAGTGTAAAATCAATAACCGTAGAACAATTAAAACATAAGGAGATGTAATATGAAAAGATATGCTCAGTATGATTTGGAGAATATGTCAGTTGAAGAAAAGGAAGAACTGGCAAGTACAATAGATGATGTAGAAATGTTGAGGAAATTGGCTGAAGATCCATGGCCCTATGTTAGGATAGCAGTAGCAGAAAATCCTAATACACCAGCAGATGTATTAATGTTGCTTACAGATGATGATTCTATGGGTGAATATTTAATATATAATCCAAATGTAACAGATGAAATAATAGAGAAGTTATTAAAATACAATAATACTTCTGCTTTGTATATTGCCAGTAAAATGTTACAGGATTGGGATTCATCAAAAGTGAGTAAATGGCTTGATCGTATTAAAGATATTTTTGTTTATTGTTATAACAATGGGATATCTGATGAAAGTTATTTTAATGTAGATAGAGTATTTTTATATGAACTCCCACCTGACGATTTAGTAGATGTTTATATGAAATTAAATGAAGATACACGTGGATTTTTTGCAGATGAGATTTTAACAAGAGAGGATGCAGTTTCATTACCTGATTGGTTTATAAGGCAAGTTTTTGAGGAATCATTGGTACCTGATTGGATTGAGACATATGATATACTTTATCATATATTTGAAGGGGAAGCAATACCTGAGATTGTAGAAAAACTTGCTAAGGAATATTATGATAGTGATATTGATGAGGTTAGATATTGGATAGCAAAATCAAAATACACGCCAGTGGATATTTTAAGAAAAATGATAAATGATAAGGATGAGCGAGTCAGGAAGGAAGTACAAAAGAATTTGAAAAAAAGAAATATAAGAATGACAGAGTCTAAAAAGAGATATTATATTTTCAAAAAATTCAGTAATCAACTAGAAAGGATGAAATAAGGAGGATAAATGAAAACAAAAGCATATTCAGAGAAATATGAAAAACTGAAATCTTTAATTGAAGACATTGACAGTAAAGTTGATATGTATAGAGAGTATTTAGAGAAAGGGAAAGTTAATTCTGTTATAGTTGATTTACTTTATTTGAGTAAAAGATTGAATAATGAATTATCTTCAATAACTGATATAAAAATATCAACAAAAAAGTTTGCACAAGAAGAACCTTATACAGGTTATCCAGAGGAAGGTAAACCACAAGAATTATCTCCAAACAAGCCAGAGCAGTTGAAAGATATCAAAGGATATCCAGAAGAAGATTATGGTGAAGATTTATTTGAAACTGATATTCCTGGTTATATGGAAGAAAGACCAATAGAAAAAGATGAGTTTGAAAGAGATTTATTGAAAGAGTTAACATCGATGGATTTACAGATGTATACATCTTTAATTAGAGATAGAAATATGGCAGAAAGAAGTGGTGATATTGAAAAAGTTGAATACTATAATGAACTTATTATAAATTTATTGAAGAAATATGTCAAGAAAGATATAATTCCAAAAGAAATGACTCCTGAAGCATTTGTAGCAAGAAAATTGAAAGCGCATACAATGTTAAAAAGAGGTTATGATGAATTGATACAAAAGACCAGTTCAAAGTTGTTAACTGCTTTAAGAAGAGTTGGTGTTTTAATTGAATCTGGTTCTGTAAGTGAAGTTGATTTAGATAATAAGAGAGTTACATATAATTTATTTATAAGAAAAGCAGGTATTCCATTCTCAAAAAATATAGAAGTAGATGTGTATGAAAATTCTGATACAATGTTTATGTATGATAGTTTTGGGAGAAAGTTGAATTTTGATACTGCTGGAATAGTTAAGTTGTTTGATTATATAGACAAAAAGAAAATGAAGGAATGGTATGAAGAGTATAAGGGTTAAGAAAATGTTAAAATTTTTAACAAAAATAAAAACATAAAAATGTTAAAAATGATAGATAGTATATTTGATAATAAAATGAAAATAAAAATGATATATATTGAAGGACATGTTAAAAAATTGAAGGAGGTGTATTATGAATTTTAAAATTGGTCAAAAAGTAACTCTTGATGTAGGTTATGGTTTATCAGACGGATATATTATGAATGGTGATGGTCTTGAGATAATAGATATTAAAGATGATGGTTCAAAGTTACCATTTATGATTTTATCTGATGGTAAGAGAAATATTGTATTACTGAAAAAAGATATTGAGAAACATTTAGTAAAAATAGAGGAAGCGTAGTATGAGAAAATATGCTCAGTATGATTTGGAAAACATGACTATTGAAGAGAAAAAGAGATTGGCAGAGGATACAAGATATCCAGAGATATTAAGACTATTAGCAAATGATGAAGATTCTGGAGTTAGATATTATGTAGCAAGAAATTTGGTTACACCTATTGATATACTAAGAAAGTTAGCAAATGATGAGGATAGCGGTGTAAGATCACAAGTAGCGGTACACCCGAAGGTTACTATAGATATTTTAGAGAAATTAGCGAAAGATGATGATTATGTAGTTAGAGAGTATGTAGCATATAGTATTAATACTCCAGTAGGACTTTTAAAACAATTGTCAGATGACAAAAATTCTACTGTTAGAGAGCTTGTAGCGAAAAATCCTAATGTTACTTCTGATATATTAGAAAAATTATTAGAAGATGAAAGTAGAACTGTTAGGAATGCAGCAAAAGAACATTTGGAGATTAGAGGTATGGAGACAAGAGGTTCAAAGAAATATTATAGTTTTAAGAAATTCAGTAACGAGTTAAAAAGAATAAAGGAGGTGTAATATGGCAGAAGAAAAGGGGTTTGATATTAAAAGATTGATGCAAAGATTAAGAGAATGGTTGAAATCTGGAGAACTGAAAGATGTAGAGTATAAGTACAAAGGTAAAGTTGTTGATTTGACAGAAAAGGATACTAAAGATAAAGTTCTTGAAATAATGAAACAAGTTATTGAAAGAATAAGGGAACTTGATAGAGAAATGTCTAAAGCAAAGATGGAATTTGAAGAAGATGAAGATGTAAGACATCTGATTAAGACTATAGAAGGATTAGAAGAAGCATTAAAGGAAAAATGGAAAGAAAAAGCGCAACAGTATGGTGTAATTGATTACCTTAAAGAAAGAAAGAAGTTGATAGAAGAACTTGTAAAAAAGATGGATGAAGCACATATAGATATCATTAAATTCAAAGATTTTGCAACAGAAATATATCGTAAGTATGATAGAAGTACCAGTTTTTCTCAAGAAGATTTATTGAATTTTCTTAAATATCTTGGAGAATCAGAAGAAAAAGCATTTAATTTCATTACTAAATTGAGGTTATATAAACAGGACATAAAAGGTGCCAAGGAGATGATTAAGGTTGAACCGAAGGAGATAAAAGAACCAAAGATATCAACAGTTTTGAAGATGAAGTTATTTGCAAAATATGATTGGATAAAGAACATATGGGAGAAGATTAAGAGAGGTTTGATGTGGTTGGCTGAGAAGACAAAAGAACTTTTGAAGACATTGGATAGTTTCTTTGATAGTTCAAAGAAAGTAGAGGAGACCGCAATGAGAATATTAGGAACTACGGCATCTAAAAGAGTGAGGGCTTTAAGAGCAGAAGATTTGACAGAGGAAGATGTTGAAGATATATTTGAAAGTAATAAGAAACTACTAACGATGATATTAGATATGTTAGCAGACGGTGAATTTGAAATGGATATTGCAGATGAAGTTTATAGAAGGTATTCTCATTTAACACCTGAAATTGTAGTAGATAAATTGATACCATATGTTAAGAAGTATTATGTTAAAGGTAAAACACCTGAGGAGTTAGCAGAGGAAGGATATGGTAGAAAAGCGAGTAAAATAAGACCAAAGATAGCATCTTCTGAAATTCAATCTATTTTATTCAGTAAAGAAGAGGGATGGACAGTTGGAGAGGCAAAGAAATGGTTGAAAGAACATGGATATAAATATGGTGATTTGGATGAAACAGAGAAGTATTTAAGATTCAGACAGAAAGATCCAAGTAAAGGAAAGAGAAAAAGAACTATAGAATTTGGTAAAGGTATAAAGGCTATTGTTGAGTTTACAGGACAGAAAAAGAAATCTTCTATTGAAGATGATTTTGTTGATAAGAATGGCGTCACTATTGAAGTTGGAGATAGAGTTTATGATGAGGAAGAAGATAGTTATGGTTTTATCAAGGAATTATATTTAACATCTTGGACATATAGTGATGAAGATGTTCAGATGGCTGTAGTTAGATACGATGATGGTCATGAGGAAAATGTACAATGTGGTCATCTTGAGTTAGTAGAGAAAAAGAAATCTTCTATTCAGAAACTTTCTATGTATGAAGATATTGTAGTCAAAGATATAATTAAAGAGAACTTTGGTGATAGTATTGTATATAAGGTGAATGAGATAAAAGGGAATAAAGTTTATCTGACATTGCATAAGAATGGTGAACATATAGCATCAGTAGTTTATGAAAGAGGTTCTTATGTAGAACCTGTTAAATTAGCAAGTATAGAGATATATTCGGAAAATAAAGATGTAGATAATGTTGAGTTTATAAGTTTACCACAAGCATTTGAAGAAACTTGTCCTAAATGCGGTGGCCACCTAAAAGAGATAGGTGTTGATTATGGTAAAGGGTTAAAGAAAAGAATACCCAAACAGTATTGGGTAGATAGAGGTAAGGCAAAAGTTTATTTTAAATGTGAGGATTGTGGAAAAACTTATTGGACTTGGTATGATTAAAGGAGGTATAACATGGTTTTATACTATGTGAAACATGTGGAATTGTATAAAGATAACTTTGGTAATTACTTCATAAAGTATAAGAATGTTTTATATCCAGTATATGGTTTGAAAGATGATTTATTACCAAAAGAGATGAGTTTCAATGATATGGTTACAATGGAGATGATGTAGGAGGTTATATGAAAAAGAAATCCTTTGATAACACATTTAATACTCCTATTATTCCAGGTCAAGATTCTATATTACCACAGTTATTTCCACCAGAAAAATATCATATCCCTTCACAGAATAAGAGACTTAAATGGATAAAAGATTGGTATATAAAGAATAAAGGTGTTTTAGGTCCAGAGTATTATAAGATGCAACCAACTACAGTTGGAAAAGTTCCTGATTCTAATGTTATATATGAACATACGGGATTGGATAGATTAACTTTTAGAGGAGGCAAAGATATGGATATAAGAGATTTGGCTTGGAATTACTATCTTAATTCAGATTTACCAAAGAGTATCAAAAAGAGGATAGAAGAGTATCAGAATGATTTATTCGAAGATATAAAAAATTATTTTGAAGAAAAACATATAGAAGTGGATGATTGGACTATTGCAAGAATAGTTGATTATATATTTGATAAGGCATATGGTCTAACGAAATAAAGGAGGAATTATGATTGCAGAGTATTATAAAAGTAAAGGATGGGTAGTAAAGGAAGGGTCTAATGTTTTGTTTAGTTTGCCTATAGAAGATGTTCCACTTGAAGTTGTTTTAGAGATGACAAACAATGAAATGTCTGTTGAAGATTTTGAAAATTTACAGGAAGAAGAACAGATAGAGATATTGAATGAATTTCAAACTAATGTTTTTCCTACAGAGGAATTTGGAAAATGGCTTCTAAAGTTAGTGAAGGAAAGGTATGATAAGATACTTGAAAATATAGATAACATACAGAAAGGAGATTTTCAGACAGTTTCGGATGAAATAAGTGAAGAGTTAGGGGAAGTATTTGACCAGATGATTGAAAAAGAAGAAAGTTTTACTATTTCTAAAGGGTTTTCTGAGATAGATAATATAATCAAAAAGAATTCAAAAATAGATTATGCAGAACCTGTAAACTTTGTTAGATTGATTGACTATATAGAAAGTAAGTTTGGTAGAAAACTTGAAGGTAAATTAGTAGAAATGTTTTATAGTTATGTAGTTAATAAGAAAAATAGGAGGTGAATTATGCCACGTAAAGAAGAAATGGAAGACTTCTTTGATATTGATATGGAAGAGTTAATAAATATTGCTAATGATGAGAGTGATTTAACAGGTTATGGTAAGATAGTTCAAAGTGAACTTGATTTAGGTAAATGGGAAGAGGATGGAGAGATAAAGTTTGCAGATGTTGGTTCTTCTTCTATTACACCAAGTACAGAAAAGACAGAATATAGAACTGATTATGATGTAGATAGTGATTATAGAGTTAGTTATGATGATGTAGTTAGAAGACCGAGAAAGATAGCAACAGATGTAGCACCTGGTGATGTAGTAACACAAAAAGAAGATCCAACTAAGAAACCTATGACAGTTACAAAAACAGAACCTGGAAGTGATGTAGTTGAGGTTGAAACTCCTGAAGGAACCAAGAAGAAAGTTAAAAAGGAATACATAGAGCATATGTCAAGTAAATTTGCTTCATTTATGGAGAAGTATGAAAATAATGAGAATTGGTTATATGATTATCTTGAATTTAGGAATACATTGAATGAATTTGATTCAAGGATTGTTATGTCCATAATTAAAGAAGCAAGTAAGAAAGTAGCAATAACAACAAGAGAAAGAGTTGAATTGGTTAAGGAGATGATGGAGGCTAACCCGAAGAATAGTTATTACTTTATACATTGTTTAGATTCTGAAGTAGAAGATATATATAATGAGTGGGTTAGAATGGGTAAACCAGAGAATTTTGATTTAGAATCACTTTATATGAAATATACCAGAGGAGGACGAAATTATATGAAAAGTTTAGAAAAGAAAAAGAAACAAGGTTCAGTAAAGACTGCACAGACATTAGGTGATATGCCTTCTCCAAATAAACCAGAAGAGGTTTCTAAGACACCTAAGATGGACAAACCAGATGTTGTTGTAGAAGAAGATAAATTAGAAGAAGAACCTGAGAAAAGAGTAGAAGAAAAAGATGTAAAAGAAGATAAGAAAGAACCTGATATTGGTAGAATGTATAAGGATTTTATAATGGATATACTTACAGACCCAGAAGTTGCACCAAGAGTAGTAAAGAAGTTACTACAGAAATTAGAAATGGATCCTGAGTTACTTATGAAATTAGAAAGTCTATTGCCAGAAATAGAAGATACACCCAATTTCTGGAAAAAGAGTGGTATAAAGGTATATAGTGCTATAAAGACAGTTTATGGTAGATCTGACAAACCAATATATGTAGGAGATGATCCAGAAGGATTTATGTATTACTTTGACCCAGAATTAGGATTTGTTTTACAAATAAAGGAGATGCCTGATACTTATGATATGATAGCAATGGATTTAAATGAATTCCTTGTTTCAGATATATGTCCTGTTATAAAAGAAAAAGTAAAAGATCTAATGGATATTGAATAAAAGGAGGTTTTATGTCAGATATTTTAGTTAGAAAGTTTGATGAGTTAGATAAGGTAGAGAGAAAAGATAATTCTTTGGATTATGAGGTAAAGCAACTGATACAAGAAGCAAAACAGAATGGATATGATAGTGTAAAAGATTATGTCAAACATTTATTCCAGAATTGGAATGAAGAAACTGATATTGCAATTATAAATGAACTATACGATGAGTATATGAAATGTTTACAGATGGGAACTGAGAGGTTGTTTGGTGAAGGTAAATGGGATGAAAATACAAGTTTCGAAGAATTTCTCAGAGAGAGTTTAACAATGTTGGAACATAGACTTGAAGAAATAAAATGGAAGAAACAAACAAAATTTCCAAGTTATCCAGGTTTAGTTGAATTACTTCCAGATATAAAGGATGTACCATCAGGTGTGGGAGAACCTTTAAGTATCGAAGATTATGATTTCTACGAAATGTTAATAAAGAAAACGATGGAAGCAATAAAATCTGTTTTGACTAATGAAAGTAAATTGAATAAGTATCTACAAGGAGGTTAATATGAAAAGATATCATAGTTTTAAGAAGTTTTCAAATTATATTAAGATTTTATCAAGTAATGATATTCATCAGGTGTTAATGGATGAAGCTTATGATGAATGGCAGAAAAATAGAGATAGATGGAGTTATTCTGATTTTATTAATAATTTAGATGATCTGCATCGCAAAGCAGTTCTTATAGGCAATCTCAATTATCAGGTGGAGAATGGTGGATTTAAACAATGGGATTTTAATGGTTATAGTGAGTTTATTGATGAAGTGTTAGATATAATAAAAGAATTTGCTGAAGCAAAGTCAGAATATCATGATATAGGAATGAAGGTATATAATATAGTTGATGAGGTTCGTGAATTTCTAAATACAGATGCGGAATTGTGTGAAAGGGCTATGTCTGCGTATAATAAAGGAAATGTAGATGATTTTTTGATGTATGCAAATGAATTAGGGGAAATAGATTTTAGAACTGAAGAAGAACTTTTGGATTGCTTACAAGAGGACTACAGTGATGAAGATATGACGGAAGATGAATTAGAGGAAATTCTTGAACAGGAATTGAATTTTGAATTGAGAAAAATATATAACAGAATTAAAGATTTATGTTTTGAACTTTTTGATAGATTTGATAATAGATATTATGAAATCAACGAAGAATTTTTAGATAAGTTTGGTCAATGGTTAAAATATCAGATGGAAGAAAAACTGTTTCATGAGAGACTCAGAGAATTTGGTCAGGAGAGTTTTGGTGAAGAAGAACAGTTTTGATAAGAATGTAAAAGGAGGTTAGTATGGGTGAGATATATGAACCTGATTCTACAGGTTTTGATGCTTATAAGATTGATGTTTTTAATGTTGGGGATACAGTTTATGATAATAGAAATTCTCATAATGTAGGAAAAGTCGTATCTATTTTCAGAGATTTGAAAACGAGGAAGACATATGTTTGGGTTAAATGGCAAGATGGTGAAGTAGAGTTATGTTTACATGAATGGTTGAGGAAAGACCCAAAATTAACAAGATGGTCTCCACCTCAAGGAACAAAACATGAACAACCTTTGTATAATGAAGATTCACCTGCAAAAACAAAAAGACCTGTTAAGAATTTAAGACAGTTAAATCTTAAAGTTCCAGATATAAAGGATTTGTCATTGGATGTTGTTAAGATTAGTAAGTTGAGTGGTAAGACAGAAATTGATGTAGAAAAGTATTTAGAGAGTTGTAAGATAGTTAAATTTCAGAATGGTAAAAAGATATATATGAAAGGTGATAATTATATAGTTGTCAATGATGATAAAGTAGAATTTTATAGAGGTGATAATTATGTAGATGGGATAGATTTTTTCAAACAGAGTTCAAGTAATAAGATTACAGTATATAATCAATTTGATGGGACATATATATTGAAATGGGGTAATGATGAGTTTCTATTAGAAAGAGGAGAAGTTGAAGAATTTCTAAAAGAAAATGGTTATGGGAATATCAATCTCGATAAAGAAGTTATAGAAGTTGAATGATTTTTTGAATTTTTATTTAGATTTTGAGTATTATATAATGAAAAACCAAAAACTAAAAGGAGGTGTAACATGAAAAGATATGCTCAGTATGATTTGGAGAATATGTCAGTTGAAGAAAAGGAAGAACTGGCAAGAACAACAAAAAATCCAGAAATATTAAGAGAGTTAGCAAAAGATGAAAGCTATTGGGTTAGGAAAAGGGTGGCAGAAAATCCTAATACTCCACCTGATGTTCTTAGAGAATTAGTAGAGGATGAAGAAATATTTGTTTCATTTGAAGTAGCAAGAAATCCTAACACTCCAGTAGATGTTTTAAGGGAACTTGCAGAACATGAAGATTATCGTTGTAGGACTATAGTATTAAAAAATCCAAATGTTACTGATGATATAATTGATACTATTCTTGATAGAAAGGTTGGAACTGATGGTTTAGTGGCTTTATTAGAGAATTTTGATAAAGAGGAATTACGACCTTTTTTAGATAGGATATATGATAGGTTTGTTGAGAATTTTAATACTGAGGAGGTTACTGATACTTATTTGAATGATTTTGTTTATATGATGCCAAGAGAGGATTTGGTGAATGTTTATCAGAGACTTGAAAATCCCGTAGAAAGAGGCCTTCTTTCTATATATATTTTTGAAAGAGAAGATGCTACAGAATTACCAGATGATTTTATAGAACAAGTTTTTCTTGATTCTTTAGAAGCTATAGGTTTAAATGATTTACCATATATTCTTTTCGACGATCCTTATATAAAACCTGAGATTGTTCGGAAACTTGTAGAAATATACATATCAAATGATTTACATGTTCCTGATGTTGATAAGGCTATAAAGAGTTATGCATATGATATATACGAAGAGTTAAAAGGAAGAGATATAGAAATAAATAGTTCAAGAAAGAGATACTATAGTTTTAGAAGGTTTAGTGATGGATTAGGAAGATAAGGAGGTATAACATGAAAAGGTATTATAGTTTTAAAAAGTTTAGCGAGGAGTTGAAGAATGAATATAAATTACCTTTTCCAGATTCAGGTTCAATAGTTGAATTTAAAGATTATAGTGGTAGAACTTGGAAACTTGGTATAGCTCGTTGGCGTTTTTTTGAAGATGATGAATATCATTATTTTTATGTTTTTGTGAATGCAGAAAATCCTGATGAATTTGTATATAGTGTTTATAGTGGAGGTGAAACAGGTGGAGGCATTCATGATTGGGAAATAAAAAGATTTAGTAGAGAGGATCATATTGATTTTGTTAAATTTTATGATGAATAAAGGAGGTATAATATGAAAAGGTATCATAGTTTTGAAAAGTTTAGTGAGGGGTTGGAGAGTGAATATAATCTAACAGAACCAAAACCAGATTTACCAGTAGAGTTTAAAGATTATAGTGGTAGAGTTTGGAAGTTAGCTATTGTTGCATGGCCTGTATTATCAGAACATAGATATTTTTATGTTTTTGTAAATACTGATGATCCAGATCAGTTTATTGAATCAATTTATATTAGTCGCAGGCCAGGTAGTATTTATTATAAATACGATATAAGGAGGTTTAGTGAAAGTTCAATTAAGTTTGTTAAATTCTATGATGAATAAAGGAGGTGTAACATGAAAAGATATTATAGTTTTGATAAGTGTTCAGAAGTAAAAGATAATTACTATTCTTTAACATCTGCTGCATTTGAATTATATGCTTATGGTAATGGTCTTGGGAATATTGCATATGAAATTTCATCTACAGGAGAAATGACTCCAGAACAGGTAGAGTATCTGAAGAGAGCAAAAAATAGTGTAGTTCAGTTAATTGATAAAATACTTGAGTTGGGAAAACAAAAGGAGGTATAATATGAAGAAATTAGAAGTTGAGGTTACATTACCTATACTTGTAAATGATAGATTAAGAACTTTGATAGAAGAATATGGAGAATCTGAAGTAAGAAAAGCAATAGGAGATATGTTCCAGTATGAGATAATAAAGGAACTGGGAGATGTATATACTGATAGTATAGAACTTACAGATATTGATATAGACCAATTAGAAGAAATACTATCAGAATAAATGAAAATTATTTTTACTTCCCAGGATAAAGTGGATGATATATATTTGAAAGAAGAAACAGGTTATTGGACAGATAAGTGTATATATGTTTATACAAAGAATAAATCAAAGATAAAAATAATAGGTATACTTATTCATGAATTGATAGAGTATCTATTAGAATATAAGTTGAAGATGAATCATAGATATGCACATAACATAGCAAATATATTTGAAAGTATATTAACATTAGGAAAATGTGAGGAACAGATATGGATGTAGTAGAGGTAATAGAGAATGCTGGTAGAAATCTACATATAGTATATATGATTTATGAAAAGGTTACAACTGGAGAAGTTAAGGACTATTATCTTGAGCCTTATTCATTTAGAGATGATGGTAAATATTTTTTCGGATATGATATAGATGATGAAACTATTAAAAAGTTTTTGGTTGATAATATAATAGAAGTTGAAGAAACAGATATGGAATATGACCCAAGATGGGAAGTTGAATTTTAAAAGGAGGTATGATATGGAAAAGATTGGAAAGATAAAAGAGTTAGCTGACGAAATAAAGAAGTTACAAAACTTATTAGTAAGAAATAGAGAACTTGTTCTATATGTTTCTTTTTATGTATCTTTGGATGATTTTGAGTTTGGTTTGAATCCTACTGAACTAAAAGAACTTTTGAAACTTACAGGTGTGACAGTAGATAATGTTGAGATAATTGACAATGAGTTTGTTAAAATAGATGTCCCATTGTATTGAAAAGGAGGTATAATATGTATAGGAAAATCATATCTAAGAAATCAAAACAGAAATCAAAAAGGTATCAGAATCCAGATGGGAGTTTCAAGGAAATGACCTGTCCAGATGATCCAAGTAACAAAAGTAAATTTTGTGGGTGTGTAAGATATTTTATGAGTGAAGAAGGAGGTAATTTAAGTCTGGAAAGGGCTAAAAAGATGTGTGGGTATATCAAAAGAAGAAAGTATGGTAGTGAAGAATATGATTTACAAGGAGATGTTATAAAATTAGAAACACCAGATGAAGATTTCTTTTCAGATGTTCTTGATAGGATTTGTGTATTAGTAGATAGAGGAACACCAGTGGAGAAAAGAAGAGCAAGAAGATTGCTTTCTTATATATGGGATGGTGAAGATTGGTTAAGTATAAAGGATAAGTTAGATGAAGAAGGTTTCTGGTATGTATGGTGGATGGATGGTGTTCATTCTTTGATGACAAAATTATCTCAAGGAGATACAAAGGTTGTTAGTCTTTTGGGTAAGTTGAATATCTTTAAGACAGAGGAACAAGTTCCAGAAAATCTTGAAGATCTGGAAAAAATAACAGAATGTGTGAAGGTATGGAGAGGTTTTCCATTATATAATGTATTATGGAATTTATCAAAAGAACAGAAGGATAAACTTTTAAGAAAGGGTATCACTATTGATTATAGTAAATCTGATTATATTGAAGTATGTCCTCCTTATGATATGTATAAAGAATCAGCAAAGTATGGAAGTGAAGATTATAACATTTCTAATCTTGAGAGAATTTGTAAGGAGTTAAATAAGATAATAAAAGAAACGGGAAATCCTATTAAATACGAAGGGTATTCTATAATTAGGTTCTATCCTGAAGAAACTGCTCAATTTGGGTTAGATGTTTATGGAGTGTTGGAAAATGGAAAGAAGTTGAATTTGGGTAGTGAAATTTTAAACATTTATAGAGAAGTTTTAGGAGATAAGCCTACTTCTTTTGAGAGAACAAACATAAAGAAGTCTTCATTAAGAAAAATGTCATTAAGTAACAAAGGTTATACTTTCAAAGAAGCCCAGAGGAAGGCGAGAACACTTTCTGATGATATAAGATGGGTGTATGGGAATAGGCATGGTTTGTGGTATCCTATAACGAAAGAAGATAGAGACTATGATATATGGGGAATTCCTAATGAGGAATTTATGAGAATGTCAGAACAGGAAGCACTGGCTACACAGGATATAAGAATTTGGAAGAACACTATTGTAGATGATTCAGTTAGTTCAATATTAAGAAAAAAATCAGTTGAAAAATATCCTCGTAGATTTGGTAAACCAAGAACTGATAAAGAAAGATTAGAGAGACATAGAAGACTACATCCTGAAGATGAAGTAGAGACAATAGAAGATTTACCACCGAGAGGGACTGGATTGAGGAGAAAAGCAGATAAAGATTTAATACAGATGTTAGAAGAGATGTTAGATGAGGTTGATGATTATATAAATAGAGGAGATTTTGTTTTAGCTCAAGAAGTTCTTGAAAATATTAAATGGGAAACAAATGTAAGAAAAAATGAAATCCCTCCAAAGATATTGAAACAGTTAGTAGAAGCTGTTAGAAATAGGGAATCTAAATTAGAAGCAAAAAGAGTGAGTAAGAATTCTTTTAGATATCTTGTTATGTATTTTGATGATAAAGAAGGTAAATGGAATGAAATAACAAGAGATAAAATGTTAAAGGCACTTAGTGATAATTATGATAATGCTGAGGAATTAGTTAGTATGTTAGAAAAAGGTGAATTACCTACAGTTACTACATCATTTGCTGCTTATAAAGTTCAACCTATAATAAATAAAGAAAGTTCAAATAAGATCTATGACAGAAGAGGGAAAGAAATAAATGAAACAGATGTATGGGCAGAAGATGATAACGGGAGACTTGTTAGAATAGTTAAATTAAACAAAGATGGTAGTGTAAATGCAGAGTTACCAAATGGTGAAATTTATACTTATAGGTATCCTGGAGATCAATTGAAGTTAGTAAGTAGTGGAAGTATAGTTTGGGATAAAGATTCTGAAAAAGTAGATACAAAGAGGTCTTCATATAAAAGGTTATCAAAAAGATATCATCCACCTACCATAGAGGAATTAAAACCAGAACCTAAGAAACAAGTAGATACTTTTCTTGAGTGGGCGGGTTATCCTAAAAAAGGTTCTGATGTAACAGATTTGTTAATAGATTACTTTTGGGAGTATTCAGTAGTTAAGGAGAATAGAAAACCTATGATAAAGGAACTTAAAAGAAGAGGATTCAAAGTCAGAGAAAAAGATATTGAAACAAAAGGCTCTTTATTTCAGAAATTTGCTTGGGAGATTAAAAGAAAGAATCTTTCTGAAGAAGAACATGAAAAGAGAATAAAAAAGATAAAGGAATATGAAAAGAAACATAAAAGAACTTTAACACAAGAAGAAGCAGAGAAGATGTATTATGAGTTAGGTAGAAGTTAAGAGGTGATATATGAAAATATTAGTGATAGATTCTGGTATAGGTTTACAACATGTAATTAGAATGAAGGAAGAAGGACATGATGTTTATTACTATATTCCTTGGCAGTCACCTTATCCTAAATTTCAAAGATATATAATAGGTGAGGGTTTTGTAGATAAAGTAGAAGACCCATTTCAAGTATTCGAAAAAGTAGATTTTGTTGTATTTACAGATAGTGGTTTTCCAGATATGGCCGATTATATGAGGAGATATAAACCTGTTTTCGGTGGTGGATCTATAGAGGAGTTAGAGAATGATAGATTTCTATTGAAAAGATTTTTAGGTAGAATAGGACTGAAAACTTCTAATTACAAAGTAATAAAAGGTATACAGAATCTTCTTGATTATACAAAGAAATATTTTGAATCTTCCGATAGGACATTATATATCAAGATAAGTAAGTTCAGAGGTGATTTAGAAACATTTGGTGCTGATAACTATGATTATCTTGAAAGTTCTCTATATTACTTAGGTAAGGTTGTTGGACCTTTTTCTGATGAAATAGTTTTTGTAGTAGAAGAGGAATTAGATGGAGAATTTGTAGAGATAGGAATAGATACATTTTTTGATGGTAATGATTTCTATAGATTGAAGACATTTGGATTAGAAGTGAAAACACATACAGTGGTTAAGTTTGTTGAAAATAGTGTTTATGATGATGTTTTAAATAAATTGAAAATAGTGTTTCATGATTTAGGATATAGAGGTCCATTTAGTATGGAAGCCTTATGTGATGGTGAAAACCTTTATATAACAGATTTCACTTGTAGATATCCATATCCTATATCAATGATGTTTCCATTGTATATAAAGAACTACACTGATTTCATATATTCTATAGCACAAGGTAAACCTATTGATATGGAGATAGAAGGTGAAATGGATGATTATTATGGAACGACGAATGTATATATAGATTATGATGTACATGATAGATGGTTGAAATTAGATTGGGAAGAAAAAGATGATATAAAAGTAGCAGTTAGAAGTGCAGTTAAGAAGAATGATATTATTTACAATGTTCCTGTAGAAGGAGAGAGTCTTGTATTGACTTTGTTATATAAGAATAAGAATATCAAGACATTATTTAAAACTTTATCTGATTATTATAATAATTTCATTAAGATACCAACAGTTGATATAAAAGGTGATTTTTCAGATGTATTTGATAAAGACATAAGAATTCTAAGGAGTTTTGGTATAGATTTCTAAAACATTTTCTTTGGTATTATTGTAGTTATATTTATACCCAGTATTATCTACACGATATGCTGGGTATTTTATTTTTCTTAAATTTTCTTTTGAATTTTTTCAAAGAATTTGAGTATTATATATAAAAGGAGGTTAAGATGAATGAATTGAATTTAAAGGAAATGAAGAAAGAAGAGTTAGAGGAGTTGAAAAGAAGAATTGAAGAAGAGTTGAAGAGTAGGGAGAATGGAGATAATAAGGAATATGAATTCTGGTTTGAATATTCAAACGATCCAAGAAAAGGCGTTCCTTATGCAGCAAAGATAGTTATGGTAGATGGTAAACTAGAGAGACAGTTTTTTGATTTGGATAAGGATTATGGAAAGAAGATAGTGACTGTATCAGGTGAATTTATTGCGAAAGAAGGTGATATAATAGAAATGAGAATAGGAGGTAGTTGGAAGAATGATTACAGGTATTTATACTATGTTCATAACGGAGAGTTAATAAGATATGGAGATTCGACATACAGTCCAGATATTGTGAAAACAAAGAAGTTTTTGAAGGGGATAATAGATACTAAGGAGCTATTAGGTGATAGATATGATGAAATTTTCGGGAAGGAGGTATAAGATGTATTATATGATTTCCCAAAATAGAATGGTACTTTGGTTTGTGGATGAGAGGGGCACCTATCACTTAGTCGGAGAATGTTTTGGAGAAAAAGGGTATACCAAGACGCAAATAAAAAGGGAAAAACACACAAGTAAAGTATACTATCAGGAAGAACTGGAAGAGTTGGAAAAACTTCAGGAAATGGGGATATTGTGAAAAAAAGGAGTTGAATAATGATGGTTCAATGGTGGGAAGAGACTTCTCTGAGGGATAAAAACAAACGAAGGAGGTGAAGGATGTTGAAAGTTGATTTTGTAGTTGATTTTGATAAAAACGGAAATATAAAGAAAGTCAGAAGGATTTGTAAGATTCCCCGTCCAAGTTGTGAAGGATGTAAATTTAAAAAATGGTGTGATAGGATAGAGAATTCTATCAGGAAAGGAGGAATTGATGTTTTGGATTAAGTTAATAACAATAATATTAGGATATCTTTTGTGGTCTTTTGTTTTAATAGTTTTTTTGGATGTTGTAATGGATAAAATTCAAGGAGGTGAGAGATGAAATGTTATAAGTGGTTTTTAAAGAAAAAGAAGATGTTGGTGTCACCCATCTATCAGAAAAAAGGACATATTTATGATGGTTATGTAGAGGATGATAATGGAATTGCAGTGTTTAGTAATAAAAAAGATGCGTTGCAATTAAAGCGAATTCTCAAGAATATAAGATGTTTGAATGAAGTAAATAGATTTGTATTGCTTGAATGCGAGTGTGGAGATTTAGAGAATCCTCCTGAAGATTGGATTGTGACTGTTAATGGAGTTAAAATGACCAGATGGATAGAGGTAGGAGATATTGATCCTATAGAAGTATTTGAAACAAAGGCAATAGGTAGGGAATCAACAGTTTATAAAAAGGAGGTGTTAATATGAAAAAGGTTAAGGTTGTGAAGATTGTTTATCAAGGGCATAATGATATTTATGATGCTTTGTATGATTTACTTACTTTTGAATCTCCATATTCAATTAGGGTAGGTGTTATCGATGGAAAGATATATGCACCTGATGAACCTTATCATGGGTTAGAATTGCAGGTTGGAATGGAATTACCTATCAAGGAGGATTGAAATGAAATGGTGGAGAGTGAAATATGTATTACAACATCCAGTTAAGTTTATTAGAATGAAGATGAATCAGAGAAATAGAAAAAAGTATAAGATAAGAGACAGGTACTTGAGACTCAAGCCTTTTATCGGTAATGATAATCCAGATTTGTGGAAGATGATAGAGTTATATTTTGATGAGGAGTTTCAAGAATTAGTATTTCAAATACAAAATGGCAACATCAGTTTTGATGGGTATAGAGGGTTATTTTCTGTAGAGAGGTATTACAGAGACAAAAAGATGTTGGTTTTGATTCAGAATTGGAATATCATATTTAATTTGTTACATTTATTACGTAATACTGGTTTTAGGAAGTAAGGAATCAGTTTTTAATATAAAAGGAGGTTTTTATGAATAATATAGTTGTTTTTATGATTGAACCTAATGTTAGTGTTATAGGGAAGTTAGTTGGAGAGGACGAGAATATTCTGAGGGTAGAAAGACCACATATAATAATTCCAAGTCCTAATGGAATAGCAATGGTGGATTCATTTTTAAGTGATGAAAAAGTAATCATTTTTAATAAAGATAGATTGATTACTTATCCAACCAAACCACAGAAGAATTTAGAAGCAGAATATATAAAGAAGGTTAGTGGTATTGTTATTCCAGAAGGTAAGATACTGAAGGGAAAGAAATGAAAATTGGTATCAATAATATATATCATTCAGATGTGGTTGAATTTATGAAAGAGATACCTGATGAATCTATAGATTTAATTTTTGTAGATTTTCCTTTTTTTTATACTAAGATAAAAAATAGTGATAAAAAGATAAAATCATATAAGAAGATAAGTGAATTCATGGAAGAGGCAAGTTCAGAATACTATAGAATATTAAAATGTAATGGTAATATTGCTATATTTTGGCAAAGTATAATGGCATATAGGTATACAAAGTATTTTTCGGATAAGTTTGAAGTTATGAATATAGTTGCAATAAAAGATAGAATAAAATGGAGTTGGAAATATCTACCATATCAGTATAATTTATTGTACTTATTATGTAAAGGTAGGCCTTCTTATTATTGGCAAAAGATTGAAGGTTTAATGGATTTATGGTTAGATACTGATGTCATGAAAGGGAAGAAATATCATAAAGAACAGATAAGTCAAGAGATAGTAAGAAGAGTATTGGAGATGATGACAAATGAAGGAGATTTAGTTTTTGATAGTTTTGTTGGTGGTGGTAATATAGTAGTAGTTTGTAAGAAAATGAGCAGAAACTTTATAGGATGTGATATAGATGAATCTACAATAAAATTAGCAAAGGAAAGACTTTCTAAAACTGTTATCAAGAAAGATTTATTAAAGGAGGTGGTGAAATGAATGAAATACATCCTAAATTTGAAGACAAGTTTGATACTGTAGTTAAATGTCCTTACTGCGGACATATACAGGATAATGAAGTAACTTATGGTCTTGAAGATGGAGAAGATATAGAATGTGAAAATTGCGGAAAGAGGTTTTGGGTTAATGTGTATATAGAATATTTAGCAACGCCTGATTGTGAATTGAATCACGAAAAACACGAATGGGTGTTATATGACAAGGAGCATAATATTTATATGTGTAGAAAATGTGGGCAAACAAAGGTGGAATATGATGGATAGAGATTTTCATGATATAGATTTTGATGGTGTAGTCATAAAAATACCAAGATGGATCATTGAGATAAAAGATAATGAAAGATTGAGAAAAACTTTAGAGGAATTGAAAAAGTGTTTTAAAGACGATAAACTTATAGGGAAAAACCACCCTTCAATAGGCAGAAATATTTACGAAATTGAAAATGTGCATAAAAAGAAAGAGAGATTGAATAGATTAGAAAAGAGGCAGGATTTACAAAGAAAGATTTATGATGGAATTTTAGACTTTGTCTTAGAATATAAATTATTTCTTTCAATTTTGGAGAAAGATGAGTATCATTTTAGTATAGAAAAATTTGTATTGAATGGAAAGGAATTTGATGTTAATAAAATGGCTTCTGCAAGAGGCAATAAGACAAAATGGTTTAAAGAGTTTATTGAAGAAGTGAAAAAGTTGAATAATGAAAAATTAGCAGAATTTATTCAGGGACTTGGTTATATTTCAGAATTTACTATTAAAGGATTCTTACAAGGATGGATTAAATTTGATACTTTTTACATAAATAAGTTTTGGGCTTTGTCAATAAGATTTAAAACTCCTGTGTTTTGTCATTTTGTAAATAGAAATAAATATAGAATGGTATTTCCTAAATATGATAAAGAAACAGAAAGAATCTATTATGAGTTAGACAAAGAGAAAGTCTTTATTAATGAATTAGAAGAGGTAAAACTTCCAGGACATTGGATTGTTGTTAATCCCTACAAAGTTTTTAAAAGAAAAGGAAAAGATGAGAACATAGAGGAATTGATAAATATGTATAAAAAATATGTAAATATGTTTGAAAAGGAGGTTTAAAATGGATAAAGACTTATTGGAAAGAAGAGCAAGATTTGTTTACGAAGCGTGTAGATTACATGCACAGTATTTGGGTTGCCCTATAGTTCCTGCCCCTTTTGAAGAGAGAGAAGAAGATTTTAAGAAACAGTTTTTTGAAACTATACAAGGATATATGGAAGAACTTTATGATGGTATAACCGAGTTGGCAGAAAAAGGTATTCCTGAGGAAGAACAGAAAAAAGCACATGATTCCTGGATGGAGATATATTTTGAAATGGGTTGGAAGTATGGAGAGGAGTATAATCCTGAAAAAAGAACCCATCCTGATTTAGTTCCTTATGATAAATTAGATCCTAAAGAAAAGATAAAAGATGAAGTGTTTTTATGGATGGTGGTTTTTGCAAAAAAGTATATATGGTGAGGAGGTAGAATGAAGTTTTTATATATGTTAATAGATATCTTTGCAATAATTGTATTTTTAAGTTTAAGTGCTTTGGTTTTGTTTTTAGAAGGAATGGAAATTTTATGTCAAAACTAAAAGGAAAGGAGGTAGGTTATGGATTATGTTGAGAAATTTTTAGAAGAATGGAAATATCTGGAGAAAATGAAAAAAGGAACTATGGACATGAAAGTATACTCAGATTTTAAAGACGCTATAATTGAGTTATTGAAAATCTGGGATAAACAAAAGCATAGTGGATCTAAAGCAAATTTTTTTGCACCTAAGATTGCTTACATTATAGAAAAAGCAATGCTTTTAGGGCCTTTTGTGTCTATTGAAGAGGGAGAGGAAGAGTTTCATGGAACTTATTTAGGAGGAGACCTGCAGAGTTCAAGATGTTTTGCTTTGTTTAAAAATGAAAAAGGTAGTTTTTATTTACATGCTATTATATGGAAGGATCAAAAAGGATTTACATTTATAGGAGATATAAACGGTATAACTTCACGGCAATATGTGAAATATCCTTTTGTTCCAGAAAGTTTTGTCGTGGAAGTTGGGACAAAAAAAGATGGAAGTTATGCAATAAAAGATACACATACTTTGTACAAAGCCCTTTGCTATTATGAACCTTTTACAGAGGAAGCAAGAAATTTTAAAAAATGGTATGAAGAAATTTGTATGAGGGTTGAATGAAAAGCAATAGAAACTTTATGTCAAAACTGAAAAGAAGGAGGTAAGTTATGGATAAAAAACCCTTTTTTTGTAGATTAGGGTTACACAAATGGATATATGTCAAAGAGACTTTTTATGATAAATTTTTAGGAGAAATTATTAAACGATATTATACAAGATTTCGTATATGTGAAAAATGTGGACGAGTAGAGGAAATTTCGGCATCTCATGAAGATTGGGTTGAATTATCTAAAGAAAAAGTAGATGTTCTTGAGAAAAAGATTAGAAAAGAACAGGATTTCTATGTAGTTGAAGAGAGAAGGTGTAAAATGAAATATCATATACATGTATATGAAGTAGTATCTATGTTTGAGATAGATATAGAAGCAAAATCTGAAGAAGAGGCTTTGAAAAGAGCAATTAAATCTGCAAAAAGTAGTTCTTCCAGACAGGAACCAGATTGCAGATATTTGGCTTTGAGTTTTCCAAATTCTGATGGTAACAGGAGGTGAAAGATAATGTTTGATAATGATCTGATAGAAATGTTTGATTCAATGAAAAAAGTTAATATAGAGCTTTTATTGAATTTCTTTGATTATGGAGATTTGCTTGATAGATTAACTAAATATATTCTTTATTATTTGTTACAAGGAGATGTTGTATCGTTAAGATATAAAGATAAAGAACTTTTGATATATGTTAATACACTGAGTGATTATAAATCCTATAACTCAAAAATAGTTTGTAATTTCTATGATTATAAGAATAAAAGGAATAATAGAAAATTTATTCTCAGAGATATAACTATACCTATTGAAAAATCTTTTGAGGTAGAAGAGGATTTGCGGAAACTTAAGAAAAGTTTAGAATCTACAAAAATTCTTATAGAACTTTTTATGAATAGAGGAGATAAGAATGAAATTGACTTATAAAGGGTTAGAATTAGATGAAAATGATTGGAAAGAAGCAAGAATGTTAGCTATTTCAGAATTAGTTTTGAGACATAAAGAGGAATATGAAGAACTGCTGAATAAGTATATAGAAAAGAAATATGCCAGGTTGGCGGAACTGGTAGACGCAACGGACTTAAAATCCGTGGGAGAAATCTCCATGAGGGTTCGAATCCCTCACCTGGCATCAAAGATAAAAAGGATAGATAAAGATGAATAAAAAGTTTTTATTAGATGCAATCATACATAGTGCAGAGAATTTTGAGATGGATTTAAGTGTTTTTAATAAAAAAAGAGTAGAAAAACAAATAGGAGGTGAAAATGTCTGTGTTCAGAATTCAAGGTAAGTTAATAATCGATAAAAATAAGATTCTTAACAGTACAATAGATATTATAAAATTGGAGAAAGATAGAATGATACAAAATGTTTTGGAAGAAATAAAAAAGAATAAAGAAAAGATACCTATTGAAGAATTTTCTACTTTTGTTGAGGGCGAGAAGGCTCTTGGATTTAAATGTGATATTACAATAATTTCTTCAAAATTACTATACAAATTGATAAAGGTATTAAGAGATACTGTAAACGGTAGAAATATTAATTTATTAGAGTTTCAGGAAATTATGGAAGGGTTTATAGAAAAGGAAAATAAAACATTTAAGGTGAATGAAGGTTTTAAGGAATTTGTAAGAACTTTGAATATATATGAATTGTTAGAATTGAAAAATTCTTTGGAAGAATATTCAGAAGATAAAGAGTTTTTAGATGTTGTATTAAAAGAAATAAAGAAGAGAGGTGAATATTTAAATTATTTGAAAGGAGGTAAATAATGAGGTATAAATTTAGGGGAAAGAGAAAGGACACGGGTGAATGGATAAAAGGGAGTTTGTTTATTCACAGGGGGAAATTCTATATTCTTACTACAGAGGCAAATGTATATCTTAGTGAAGATATGGATAATCCAGTGTATGACTATGGTGAAAACATAATTATGTATGGAATTTATGAAGTCATCCCTGAAACGGTGGGACAGTGGACAGGTTTTCTGGATGAGAACGGGAAAGAGGTCTATGAAGGAGACATTCTATTGACACAGATTGCGGGAGAAGCCAATAAGGTAGAAGTGTTCTGGAATGAAGAACTTGGATGTTGGGATATGAGGGACGATGAAGATTTGAGTTACTTTGATATTTATAGAGGACTTTCGCCTTTTCAGACACATGATTTTAGGATAATAGGCAATGAATGGGATACTGAAGGAGATAGTTATGATTAAAAAATATAAAGTGGAGGTGGAAGCAATTAAATGGACAGGACACAATACACAGGAAATCTTTGAATGGGTAGGAAGGGATAAAGTAGAAGTAATGATTGATTTTTGGGGTTATTCTTATGCCTTAAAAATAAGCACTTTAAGAGGAGATCTGATAGTAAAGAAGGGGGATTATATAGCAAAGATAAAAGAATCAAATTATTTTATGGTTGTTGACTTTTTGAAAGGAGGTGAAGATGTTTAACCCTACAAAAGAATTACCCTGTCTTGAACTGTGTAAAAAGTTAAAAAAGATAGGATATCCTCAAGGGAAAGGATACTACTATTACAGATATTCTTATGACAAAGACTTCTATATAGGGCTTTATGAGGAAATTGCATGGGAGGAAAATCCTGAAGTTTATTATGCTCCTCTGCAAGGAGAACTGGAGGAATGGTTACATAGGCACACCTATCCGCAAGCAGAAATCCTTTTAGGAAGACAAGTATGGGATGGAAAATATTTTTGTAACTTGGAGACAATAGGAAGAGCACAAAAAAACATCATACAGTCTTTTCCTGACGGAAGAGGACCGAATGTACGGGCAAAAATGCTTATCTGGTTGAAAGAAAATGGTTATGTTAACTTTGAAGAGGGAAGGGAAGATGAGCAAACTCAATAAACTTTTCAAGGAATACAGGGAGTTGGTTATCAAGCAGGCGGAACTGGAGATAGAGGCGAAAGCCCTTGATGAAAAGATGTCAGAGATAGTAGAAAAGAGCGGGCTGGATATTTATGAATTTTTGAGGCAATACTACAAGTGGTTGAAAACCTTGAAGGAGAAAAGATGAAGAAAAGAAAAGCACATGTAAAGATTGATAAGGTCATTGATAAGTGTCTTGAATGTAATTGTTTTTTTAGCAGTCATCCGATATTTCCTTTTATTTATATTTGTACGAAA